>Ga0315915_1004003_pt1 | contig 18646 bp, 15 predicted proteins | sample MpolbnodulesMG_FD_207738 | JGI IMG/M metagenome (GOLD analysis project Ga0315915, IMG submission 207738) | Medicago polymorpha root nodule microbial communities from Los Angeles, California, United States - branched nodules | ecosystem: Host-associated > Plants > Roots > Nodule | place: USA...
GCTTTTTGATTTCTTGTGCATCTTCTTTCTCGACAGAGTGAAAGTGACCATTGTAAAGTTTTTTTTTTTTTTTTTTTTTGAGAGGATTGTAAGGTAGTTGAATGACCATTGTAAAGTTACTATAAGGTAGTTGAATGTTAGTATTTTTATTGTTCTCAAAGTGCATATAGCAACCAGGAATTGGAACACCATCGAGCCAATATCGTTATGATCATTGTTTTTTGACGATTATAGTTACGTCCTAGACCTAGGTACATATTAATAGGCTATTCAAGATTTTTATTTTGTCACGTGTAGAGTAGTACTAGAACCAAGGAGCATACATTATTAGTTTTCAAATCAAATAGTTGGTGCATAGTAGTTTGTGGGTGCATTGTCCAATTCAATGATAGCGAATTCATTTAAAAAGAAATATATTACGAAGAAGTACTACTTATCATACTTATATCATGTATTTTTTTTAAAATGAAAACGCTATCATTGAACTGGGCAATACCCTCACAAACTATTTTGCCCCTGCTATTTGATTTGAAGGCTAAAAACGTAAGTTTTTCGGTTATAATACTACTCTGCATCTAACAAAATAAAAATCTCACGGGCCTATTAATATGTAGCTATAATCGTAAAAAAATATATATCACAACTATAATGGCAGATAGTGTACAGGAACTTGACAATGACAAAAGAGAAAACCATGGAAATCATAGAGAAAGAAGATTAAGAAGAGGAAAGGAAATGTGTTAATGGCTCTTCGGTAGTGTACGAAACAATAGGACAAAGCCCGCCTTAGTCGACTGCCAGCCAAATACCATGTAAAGTAAAGGCGACTAATGGATTTCTTGTGTGTCTTCTTTCTCGACAGAGAGAAGGCGACCATTGCAAGATCATTATAAGGTAGTTGAATGTTAATGCTTTTGTGATTGTTAAAGTGCAAATAACAACAAGAATTGTAACCGTTGAGCCCACAACTATAATGACTCAACAGTTTCAATTCATTGTTGTTGTTACTTTGCAATGATCACCGTCATAATGTCAATTAAGAAGATGCACAAAAATCCAAAATAGTCAATAGTCGCCTTTATTTGGCCAACAGTCGACCAAGGCTGGACTTTGTCTAAAATACCGGATCGAATGGAGGAGAGGGTGCAGGAGCTTGACAATGGCGGAAGAGAAAACATAGAGAACAAACATGAAGATTAAGAAAAAGAAAATAAATTTGTTATCGAGGTTATGTTAGTAAATAAGTTGAAAGATGTTTTATTCGAAAGGAGCTAAAGACACTTGTACGGGTTTGGTTTTATTCATTCATTATACAACCCATGATTCGTAGCTACTCATTTGTGTGGTTTCTTGATGATGATGATGATGATAATAATAATAAGTAATAACTATCTAGAATCTTTCTAAGGGTAATAGTTAATTTTGTCTACAACGAAGAACACAATAGTCCATCAAAATATCTTCAATGTATCAAAATTTTAAAATGACCTCCGATTATATATTTCCTTAATCAAAATAATCATTAATGTTTTTTTTTAGAAATCATTAGTGTTAAAATAGTAGGAATATGCCTTAAATGTTCCTCTCTAAAATGAACTAAATGAATCATCATTCTCTTAGGGTGTGTTTGGTTGCAAGAAGAAATTGAGAAGAGAGAAAGAGGTGAGAAAGATTATGAGAAGAGAGAAAGAGAGTAGATTTAATGTATTGTTTGGTATAAAAGAAATAGAAGAGAAATAGGAGAGAGAGAAGTTTGTTAAATTTATAAAAAGACAAAAATATCCTTGTGCTAACAACTTAATATTTTTATTAATATGCAATTTTTGTGAAGAAAATTATACATAAATTATATTGTTTATTTGTCATGATTTATCTTTTTTTTTACGTTACAGTAGAGTTTTTTATTTAACATTTTTTAAAACTAGTCAAATAAATTGTAAAATGCCTTTAAATTATACTAATTTTTTTTTTTAAGTTATGCTATCTTTTAAATTATACTATCTTGAAATGGAAAGTGAGCTCACAAAAAGAATGAAGCGGATATGTATTAATCAGTTAAAAATTAATCTTATAGTTCTAGAATTAATCTTTGTAACATGTAACATGGGAAGGAGAAAGGTTTTGTACTAGTGTAAGGGCAAAACTGGAAGATTAGAATATTGTTCCATTTCTTCCTTCATACCAAACAGGAGAAGTATGGTCTTTCTCTCCAACTTCTCTCTCTTTAATTTCTTTCTTCTCAATTTCACTCCAACCAAACACAGTGTTAGCCTCCATTGTACTATCACTCATTTTTTCACGAACGATCTTACCGTGACAAGATATTTCTAAGGATATATGAGTTGTGTACGTTTGTATGCAAGAACTTCTCATACTATGTTTAGTCCATACAAAATTTTCATTTGATGTTTAGTTTAATATTTGGTGCTTTCAAGGCCAAAAATCGGTGAAATATTTTATGAAAATCATCATACTGGAGATCGAACATCAATGGGAATGTTTTTTCTTTTGCTGATTCAATGAAAAGGTTTGCACGTACTAAATTATCGTTAAAGAAATATTTTATAAGACTGTGAACATATTTTCAATAATTTTTTATTTTATTTTGTAGTAATTTTTTATTGGAAAATAACAACAAATTAAATTGTAAAAAAACACTTTAAATAAATAACAAAATTATGAGAAAAGAGACAACACTAAAGCATAATACTCTCTCTATGTATATTTGACGACTCTACTTTATGCGATAAGGCTAATTAAGTTGTTGTGGCTAGTATATAACATATATTAAAAAGTTAAAAGAAAGCCTTGTACTCCATATAACTATGAATGGAACCAAAGGCTATGATCAATAAAATGATGCGGTGGCCATCCACATTGTCATCTTACATATTGCAGTGGCCATTGTAACACTAAAACTTCAACTAGTTTTAGCGACAACTATTAGAGTCTTTTGATGGACATGTAAGTGACCGCTAAAATGTTCAAAATTCAGTGACAAATACAATGGTTCCGGCAGTGTGTAAGATGTCGGTGTGTATGAGAGTGAGGAGGAAAAACACTAAAGATATTACTTATAGACAAATTATGATTTTGTTGTGTATGTGACGATTGATGAATCAAATGCTTTGCTTTCCATTTATAACCAGAAGATTCGAATGATAACATAATAGTAGGCATGGGGATGAGGTAGTTTCTACATACGTTTTTTCCCTTTGGAAGTAGTTGCATCCTTAGTTACTTACTTGTCGTTTGTTCACAAAGATGTGCTGATCAAACATGACAATAACCATTGTGATTAAGTGTTACTTTATTTTTTAAACTTTATTTGTAAGGATCTTACTTATTTTAAGATACAAATGAATGGGACTCTTGCATTTGCACGAGCAAGTAATTTAGCTACATTTTTCTCCATGTATAGAGTGTTAATGAGTTTTCCTTACCATTTTTTGGTACAATAGTTTTCTTTAAAATCTTCAATCTGCCTCTCTGTGATACAAATAATCACGAACTCCACTTTTCATATAAATATGAGTCATGCTTGTGATACAAGTTAAGGAGCAAAAAAAAAAAGAATTAACAAATAAATTGTGTACTGAAAAGATAAATATTTTAACTTGTGCTTTAAATGTACTTCATCTTCATCTGATCGCAAATATAAGTAAAAGTAAAATTGAAAGTCTAAAATATAATCAAAAGTCTATTGTTTAATGTCATTATTTCAATTTTACTCTTAAATTAAATATCTTAACAAATATAATTTTTTTATGCTTACATACAAGACCACAAAAAGTACAAGTTAGCATATATTTATAAAATAAGGGATATTGACACACTTGAGAGCGTATTAAGAATTTTTACCCCTAAAAATAATTATCATGTTAGCTAACATTAACAGATAAATGATTTAAGGATATATGAGTTTCTCCTCAGTCAATGGAAGGTTAAATAGACATTATTACAACTGAACACTTGTTAGTTAATCACAGCGCAACACAAGCGATTACATTATTTGTTCCAATTTCATTTTGAAGGAAGGTTTCTTTCTTCTTCTTCTTCTTCTTATTATTATTATTATTTATTTATTTTCAGTAAGAGAGGGGGTCGGGCAGAGTGATCCTATCTTCCCCTATTGTTTTGTCTTGCAAAAGAAGTTGTTAGTAGAGGTTTCGCCAAACTTCTGCCTTGCAAAAGAAGTTGTTAGTGGAGGCTTTGCCAAATTAGATGAAGCTGGCAAAATTGATTTACTCAAGGGTTCCCTATTCATGTCCCCTCCCACATTTTATATGTTGATGATATAATAACTTGTAAAGGGAAAGCTTCTAACATTGAAGCCCTTGCTAACCTATATGAGATATGTCAATAGTTATTGTCAAGTGTTGAACCCTTAAAAATCTATTATCTTCTCAGGTTGTATTCCCCTACATAGGCTGATCAAAATTGTCAAGAGGCTTATCTTTAATATTGGCACATTACCTTTCATATACTTAGGTGTTCCCATCTTCAAAAGGGAACCCAAGGTCATACACCTCCAACTCATTGTTGATGAAAACTAAAATATTGCTTGAAAGGTTCCCTTATTTCAATTTGAGGGAGAGTTCATCTTGTGATATAAAAATCTACGTGTTTTACCAATTCAACATATAAAAATCGAATAAGATGGAAGAAATTTATGGTATAGTATTAAAAACCACAAATATTTCAATTTGATAGCTTTCGGCTTCTATAATTTAAAAAATCCAAAAAACATTTTAGATTGTATAATCTAAATTGTTAGCTGATCACAACACAACAGAAACATTACATTATTTGTTCCAATTTCATTTTGAAGGGAGGTTTCTTTCTTCTTCATCTTCTTTTTTTAGTAAGAGAGGGGGTCAGGCAGGGTGATCCTATCTCCCCCTTTAATTCTGTCTTGCCAAAGAAGTTGTTAGTAGAGGCTTCACCAAACTTCTTTCTTGCAAAAGAAGTTGTTAGTAGAGGCTTTGCCAAATTAGATAAAGTTGGCGAAACTGATTTAATCAAGGTTCCAAGTCCATTCATGTCCCCTCCCATATTTTATATGTTGATGATATAATAACTTGTAAAGGGAAAGCTTCTAACATTGAGACCCTTGCTAACCTCTATGAGATATGCCAGTAGTTATTGCCAAGTGTTGAACCCTTAAAACTCTAATATCTTCTCGGGTTGTATTCCCCTGCATAGACTCGTTAAATTGATCAGAGGCTTATCTTTAATATTGGCACATTACCTCTCATATACTTAGATTAGATGTTCCCATCTTCAAAGGGGAACCCAAGGTCATACACCTCCAACTCATGTTGATAAAAACTAAAATTTTGCTTGAAAGGTTCCCTTATTTCAATTTGAGGGAGAGTTCATCTTGTGATATAAAAATCCATGTGTTTTACCAATTCAACATATAAAACTCAAATAAGATGGGAGAAATTTGTGGTATATTATTAAAAACCACAAATATTTCAATTTGGTAGCTTTCAGCTTCTATAATTTAAAAAATAAGAAATAAAAAAACGTTTCAGATAGCATAATCTAAATAAAGGAAAATTAAATTGAAAACATGAAGGACATGCGAGATTACCTTAAAAATTTGAACAACATCAAAATCATTGATTAAGTATGGAGTGAATTATATTTATAAACAAAAAAATCTCCAAAATGATGATAGAGAGAGTAACAAATTCCTCTCGGTGTAGTTTTTTTAGGATAACAATATAGTTTGATTCAGTACATATGTAATTTTGTCAAAAAATTATGTTTTTTTTAACTTAGAACATTTTTTAATCTACGGTGAGTTTAGCAAAATTATTATGATTAGTTGAAATTCTAAAATATAACTTTTGTCAAAATAACAACGTCATTGTAATTTTATTATTCTAAAAAGATTTTTTCTATGTATTTTTTGTTACACCCCAATTTGACAAAAGTACCTCTAACCTATTATCAAATTTTAACTCATTTTCCTTTCTCGTTCTCTTCCTCTTCTTTTCATATTTTTTCTTTCTCTCTCTTTCTTGTGGGTTTTCAATTCTTTTATGTCTAATTTGTGGGGTTCATTTTTTTTTTGACATACTAGAGATAAACATAAATTGTGATTTTTCATTTTAGAGACCGGTTTACATTAATTGTAGATCTATTCTTCCAAAGACCTAAAATTAAAGGACACCACAAAGTGAATACACGAGAAATAAAAAGAACCAAACATGAGACAAAAAACACAAGGAACCAAGGATAATGGTTAAGTACAAATTCAATCCAAAACATGAACCAAACAACTGAACATTTTTTGAACGGTTTCCAACAGTTAAGTATATTAATTAAAGTATCACTCAAATTGAATTCAATCCCACAAACGTTAATTCAATTTACCTGCACATTCACAAATTGAGTTCACATCTACGTCATCAGTAAAATTCATATTTAAAGACAACTTTAAATGAGTTCACATATGGTGTCATAGTTATTTTGGTATTATTATAAATTGTTAATAAAATTGGGTGTACCTGGACGTTTTAAGGGTGTAACGAGAAAAAATCTTCTAAAAATCAATGTTTGAATAGATGGTCAAGTTTAATTTAATTATCTTATGCGAAGGAACATGTGAAAAACCAAAGAGAAAAATGAGGAAATTGTTTTTTACCAACTTCACTACATAAAAAAAAAAAAAAGAAGCTTTTTTTGTAGGAATTGACAGTGGTTGTAGTTTTGTTCACACTTATTCTTCTATAATCACTGTTTTTTAACCACCACCTTCATAATCGCTTTTTCCCCCATTTCTTCTGGTTTTTCATCTAAAGCTTTCACCTTTCTGGTTTATCATGAACATTCAACCCAAAACTGAACCTGGGTCACCACCAGGTTTCCATTCCACAAACCCTAACAACAACATTGAAGATAAGTCTATTCATGATCTTGTTATGGTAATGCGTCAAACTTGTCAATGGGAAACTTTTGATAGTGTTGAAACTGTTTTGGAGGATAGGTATATGAGACTCAGAGAGGAGCTTCAGTTGGAGAAGCTCTCAAGGTTATACGCTGAATCTGAGTTTAAGAAAAGAGAAGAGATTTGTGAAAAAGGGAAGAAAGTTCAAGAAAGTTATGAAGCTCTTTTGAAAGAAGTTAAGGTGAATAGATTAGCTAATAGTGAGCAGAAGAATGAATTAGAGGAGGAAGTTGAGAAGTTGAAGAAAAAATGTGCTGATGGTAGCAATGAAATTGATGTGTTAAGAAGAAAGAATGGTGAGCTAGAGGCTAAGATTTTGGAGTTGAGGAAGTTGAATGAAAAGTGGATGGATGATAATAATGAACTTGTTGTGTTGAGGAAAATGATTGGTAAATTGGAGCATGAAGTTTCGGAGCTGAGGAAATCGAAGAAGAAATGGTTAGATGATAGCAATGCTTTCGATGCGCTTAGGAATAAGGTTCGTGTATTGGAGGGTGATAAAAATGTTTTGGCTGGAGTTGAGGTTAGAAATGGCGAAGTGAAGGAAACGGTGAAGAAAATTTTGGAAACTATAAGTAGGTTGGGGAAAGAAAAGAGTAAGTTGGCTGATGAGAAACGTAAGATTGAGATATTACTTGGGTCTATGTACAAGAAATTTAAAGGACTGGTTGGAAGACTTTCGAGGTTGGAGGATGATACCAATCTTTTGAAGAGTGTAGGTGTCTCTGGTGGTGGTAATAATGAGGGGAAGTCACCTGTTGATCCTATGGCTGCTAATATTGTCAGAGATGAAGAGGATTTTCTTGACGATGAGTTCGGAAATGACACTGTTGTGGAGGCTGCTCCTTTACAGATAAATGAAGATGCTAATCACACTCTTGGAGTTGCTGCTAGTACTCAACCGCAGAGCAAAGGGAACAAGGATGTGCAAGGTTCATCATCAGGTATATGGAAACTATGAATGCATCTCTTATTCCTATAAAGATATGCATTTTTTAATTTACTTGATAAATATTGAATTTATGTGTGATCGGATAAATGTTAGATCAGATTGCTAGGTAGATTGGCCTGGTACATGATTTTCTTGTTTTATAAATTGACTATTGAAACACCATTAACTAGTCATCATAATTTGAAATTAGAGTATGAGTATGACATAACTAAGATAAACGCAATTAAAACCGGGATATTATGGTAATTTGGGTCTCTAGATGGAAAATGAATTGTGACTTTTGATGCTTGGTTCTTCCTCTCTAAGGTTCATTCATCTTTATTCCATGTTACTCAACCCAAGCAAGCTATTGACTCTCTCGTTTTAGCTGAATCTGATTTTCCTATGCAAATGGAAGTAGTATTGACATGAACTGTGGAACCTCAAATAAATTTTGGTTCTAGGGAGGTTTTTCTTCGCCATATGCAATTGACAAGATATGTATTGACTCAGTTGCAGAACAAACATGCTGAGAAAGCTACTTTGGAAGATAAATTAATGAGGCGAAGCCCTAATTTCAGCCTTGAGACAGGGCTGTGCTTCAGGAGCCCAAAAACATTAGTGACTTAACTAGAATAGGAGAGATGATCCTAGAGAACTGATTGTAGACCAATTGTATCATGATTGTTGGTTAAGGCTAGAAGGCTTGAGAAAGTGGTTGAGATGCCAGGGTTTAGTGGGAGCTAGTTATTCAGTAGTGTCGTGAAAGAGTAGTGAATGAGAGTGGTAATGTAGGGGAGGTTACTTCTAACCTAGAAAGAGATGGTGTGAATGATCATTCTTTTGACCACTTTAGGAACATATCTCGTGGAAAGTATTAACTATATATTATATACTTGCACTTTTCTATCTATGTTGTTTTTTCATCCTTCTGAAACCATTTATTATTTATACTTTGAAGCTTACTTTGAGCCTAGCTTCTTACCTAGAAAGTTATTATTATTATTATTTTACACTCCACGTTTCCTAAAACGATTTTCAACCAAGATGCTCTCACTTGGTGAAGTAGCAAAACCAGGAAGGGCATTAGCGAAAAGGGGACTTAATTGTTGTAGCTCGAATGTGAAAATCACTACTGTTATAAGTGTTGTTGAAAAGGAAGTCAGGAAGGTGTGATTCAGATTCTAAAAAGCACTGCTAAGAAAACATAAGAAAGAAACAAGAGTGGTAGTCATGGTTAAATGGTCTCTGTGTCAAAGTCATCGAGGAAATCAACCAAAGATGAACATTCAGACGAGACTCCTATTAGATATTGGAAGAGAAAACACCTTCCACGAAAAGAAAACGAGTTTAATACAAAGAAATATAGTGAAAATCTTGTTGGATTATGGGTTGAGGTTTGGTAGGCCATGGATAAAATGTTTTAAGAAGTTGTTATTGATTCTTTTAGCCGAACCTAGAGTGTCTCATCTGAGGTTTTCTTTTGATTTCTTCTCTTTTATATTTTTGTTTTTTTCAAAAATTGCAAATTATCCTTATTTTCCAAGTTTCTGCTTGAGTATTATCATGTTTGGCTAATGTTATGTTGTGTAAGCTACTAAGCTTAAAGATATCTCTTTTTGTATCAGCTAGTGGAAGAGTGAAACTGGATAAGAATATTGAGATCATATACCTTGATGATGATGATGATGATGATGACAACGACGATGATGGTGGGTCTATGTCTCGAGGAGTACATGAAAAGAAAGCTGTTTCTGGAATTGCTGTGAAGAATGAGGTTCCAAGTCCATCCGTGGCAACACAACAAAAAAGCAAATTTCCCAATGCAGTTGACACTGTTAAAAGAAAATTTTCTTTGAGCGACATTGAAATCTCCAGTGCCACTTCTTCATCCTCCGACGATTCGTCATTTCTCGATGATCTTCCAATAAGGTCTGTGGTATCACTTGAAAGAAGAAAAAAATGTAGGCAGACGGAGCAGAACTATTAGCCAAAGTAATTGGGATATATATATATATATATATCCTTGTTAGCCATATGACCTTTTGTTAGGTTTTATCGAAGAGTTGACTCATCCTTTTGTTAGGTCTTAGTTTTGAAAATATATAACAATGTTTGGTTATTGTTAGCTATTATAACCTTTGTTAGGTTTTTATTGAACAATTAACTCATCAGAGCCATGGTACATTTATTATTCTCTAGAGTTAAAATTCTTCAGTTGAATGTGAGATCCCATTACAAATATTTTTATAAAAACAGATTTTCTATAGATTTTACGTTTTTCAACGCCTATTGATTTGCTCACCTTCCAATAATAGAATTGGCTAAATGTGCAGCTAAATTTTTAAGGAGCTTCTACGGTGCATTTTGAAAATTGATTTTTTTGAAAAAATTAATTTTGATTTTAATGTTTGATTCATTTTTAAATTGTTGATTACTGATTAATGATCAATAGTAATTCATCTAGCAATGCTTGCAATATCTTGGACTTACAGGTACTATTTTATCGTTGTCATCTTTAACATGCAAACAAATTTGATGATATTATGTGATAGGTTTAAGTGTTACACTTTGTGGGGTGTTATACTTAAAAAACAAGATATGATAAAATTAGATTAAGTGTAGTCTTGTTAATCTGATGAATTGATGATATTGTGTGATTGAACTTTTGATGCCACTGTATAAACAGTGGAGTATTACTCACTACACTTTTGATGTTATAGTGTTAATTTCAAAAAAATCATTTTCACAACTTCACCGTAAAATATTGCAAATTTTTACTATGCCACATTCCTAGTTATTCGACTTGATTTATGGTTTTCATGTGGTCACGTACAGGAAGTGGTTGAAAACTTGCTACACTGTTCTATTAATGCAACTACATTGTACCATTACTAGACTACTATCTAAGCACTATTTTGACTAAAAATTTATCTTCAAATATAAAACCTTTTTTAAATTATTAGATGCATTTATTATTTTTTCCTTAAACATATCCCTAATTGATACTACTGACTTATCTTGAAATATGAAAAATCAAATTTAATACACATATAAACAAATGACAATTTGATAATATTAACGCACAAAATAAACACATTAATTGTAATAACAACTTTTCTTCTGAAAAAATACAAAAGGTAATTACATACAAGAATGGAGAGAGTATAATCATAATCATATATCCTAATTTAGTCATTAAAGATGACTAAATATACAAGTTAAAGGATTTATTGATGAGAAATAATTAAAAAGTGATAATTAAAGTATTAATACTAGTATCCCTTAATTAAAATAGAATGTGATACTTTGAAGTAGCAATATATTTATTTTGGTGGTGGCCGGGTTCGAACCTCAGACCTTACATATAATATGCATTGTCCATATCAACTGAGCTAAATTCACGGACGAAGTAGCAATATTTTAATACTACTACTTTTTTGCTACTTGTCCATGAAGTAGCAATATTTATTACTAATTGTATTGGTTTATGTAAATTGTGATAATTAAAAAAATGTGTCTAAATAACTTAAATTTATGCTTGTGATGAATGTGCATCTCTACCTTTATAGCCCCTCTTGGGTAACGAGAAAGTCTATCAGACCATCTTAATTGGGAGAGTCTTAACTATTTAAAATCTGATACCTATTAGGTACCCTAATGGAGATAATCTTTTTTCAGAGTTTTATAAGACCCAGAGTCTTACTTAAGACCCCATTTTTAAGCGGAACCCGCACTCTTTTAATATTAAAAAATTGAAATATAATGATATTAAGTTATTGATAGTTGATTTGTGGGTCCTATTTAAGAATTTTGTGAGTTTTGGGTTGAAGTGATTGAATACTTATTAAATACTACTATTAAAAAATTATAATGAGTGATATGTATATGTGAGACTAATTTAAAAACCCAAAAATGGGTGTCTCCACGTGGATTCTCTCATGGTCACAAATCGCAACCTAAAAAATCGCAAGTAGTAGCCCTAGGGATCTAGGATTAAGATAGGTAATTACCTCTTAATTCCTCGGGTAAAAACGAGGAAACATCAACTTAAAACCCTCATTCATTAATTTTTGCAAAAGAAACATCTTCATCTTCTTTCTCTCTTGCTGTCTCACACTCATTTTCAGCTACGATATTCACATATAGCAAAGTCCATTTTCACGTAAACTCATTTTTTCTACCAAAGTTTGAACCTTTAACCTTTATCATGAACATTCAACCGAAAATCGAACCTGGGTCATCATCTTCAACCAACCACGTGATTCTTGTTGAAGGTGTGGAAAATGATAACTTACAAGATAAGACTATCCCTGACCTTGTTCAAGTGTTGCGTGGAGCTTATCTCACAGAAGTTTTTGACAGAGTTGAAGGTGTTTTGGTGAGTAGAGATGTTGGACTCAGACCAGATTCAAAACTTGCAGCAGAATGTTGAAATGGAGAGACTAAAGCTTCCAGATGAGCTTGAAATGGAGAAACTTGCAAGGTTACATGCTGAGGAAGAGTTTAAGAAAAGAGAGGAAGTTTGTCAGAGAGGGAAGAAAGTACAAGAACGTTATGAAGCTTTGTTGAAGAAAGTGAAAACTGATTTAGCTGATAGAGATAGTGTTGTAGTTCTAAGAAAGAGGAATATTGAGCTGAGGGAATTGTTTGAGGAAGGTAAGATAAGTATTGGAGAGCTTACAAAGAAGAATAATGAGTTGGAGAGTGAAGTTTAGAAGTTGAAAGTAAAAAGGGTGGAGGATGGGAATGAACTTGATATGTTAAGGAAAAAGAATGCTTTGGCTTGAATTGAGATTAAAAATGGCGAATTGAAGGAAACTGTGAACACGAATGTGGCAATTATAAGCGGGCTGAGGAGCGAAAACAGAAAATTAGCGGATGAGAAATGTAAGGGTGATATTTTACTGAAGTCCTTGAACACAAAATTCAGAGCATTACATGAAAGAGTTGCAAGGTTGGAGGATGATTCCAACCTTTCAATGAGTGTAGATGCCTCTGGTGGTGGAAACAATGAGGGGGATGGAGAGGATGTTGGTGATAATGAGGCCGGAAATGACATTGTGGAGAAGTCTGCTCCTTTGCAAAGAAACGAAGATGTTCATCACTCTCATGGAGTAGTTGCTAGTACTCAGCCGCTGAACAAAGGGAGCAAAGATGCGTCTTCAGAGTCTGAAGTTAAAGGTGCAACATCAGGTATATAAATTATGCTTACATTTCTTAATTCCTATAAAGATATGCGTGGTCTGAATACTACTTTAGGAACATTGAATTCAACACGGGTGATCGGATAAATGTTTGGTTGGATGGCAGGGTCTAGTTGATGTAAGTTATTCATTAGAAACCAAAAGGCATAGTAGAATTAGCATAGTTATAACCCACTTGGGTTGGCCTAGTGGTATTGGCTTGGGACTTGGGAGCGTGCTCCTCCTCAAGGTCTCAGGTTCGATTCCCTCTGGTGTCAATTTGGGTGGGCTAATTTAGCTTCTTCAAGAAAAGAATTAGCATAGTTATTAAGGGGAGGTTAGTCAGAGTAGATACCGTGTGAATGATTTTTCTGTTGTTCGGCAGTAAACATGTACTCTTATCGAGCTTTTATATTCATGTTTTTTTTTTTGTTCTTCTGAAACCGTTTATAGTTCTATGCATTGAATCTTATCTAGAACTTGATAGAATAATCTTGTTTTATACTCCACATTTTATCCTTAAATGATTTTCATCGTGGATGCTCTCACCTGGTGATGAAGCAAAACCAACAAGGCCATTTGTAAAAAGGGGACTTAGTTGTAGCTCTAATGTGAAAATCACACTACTGTCATAGTGCAAAGAAATTTTCTTTCCAGAAAACAAAAATGATAAATGAATAAAATCAGGTAAGGAAACTCATAATATTTCCCTCGGTAAACATGATTACAGGACGCCTGCTGTATATCTTATCTGTAATTCTGAATTTGATGAAATCATATTTATTCAATTACTTGAAGAGCTAGTGGCTGGATTTTTGTTGAACTGCTGAGGCTACCAGCACTTTTTCTTTGGAATAAAGAATCTACCATTCCTTATTTTCCAAGTTCCAAGTTCCAAGTTCTTGCTTTAGTGTTATCATAATGGAAAATGTTGTGTTATGTAAGCTTAAAAAATATCACTGTTTGTACTAGCCAGGGGAAGATTGAAAATGGAAAAAAATACCGGGATCATAGACATTGACAACGAATATATGGAACTGTGATTTTCCTGTTTTATTAAAACCAAAGAGTAGGAAATGTGTTATAGTTTCTTTGAGTTGGTGAGGCTACAAGTGATTAAACTGGACTGGACCACATTGAAATACCTATAATTAGTCATCATAATTTGCGCGGTTATAGTATGCCATAACTAACAATAATTCAAATAGCACTGGGATATTATGGTTATCTCCAGACGGAATCTGAGTTTTTCTGCCATAATGAATTGATTTGACATGTATTGGCTCATTCTTAGAACAGACCTGTTGACGAAGCTACTTGGGAAGATATATTCATGAGCTGTAACCCTAATTTCGGCCTCGAGGACAGGGTCTGTGCTTCAGGAATCTGAAATTTTAGTAAATAGAATAGGAGAGATGATGTTAAAGAATAGATTGGAAACCAATTGTGTCAAGAGTATGGTTCAAGGGTTAGATGGTATGAGCACGAAAGCCCAAGAAAGTGGTCTAGTGGGAGGGAGTTAGTTATTTATGCAGGGGAGGTTACTTAGAACTTACAAACAGATGTTGTGGATGATTATCCTTTTTTTTTTTCCTCTTTTTTTTCTTCTCTTTAGGAGTTTATTTATGTGAAAGTAGCTATTTTTGATTTTAACGGGTGAAAAATGTTGGATGGTATACACAAGAAAGCCCAGGAAAACGGTTGTTATTGCAGTGGTTGGATTTTCTTTGAAATGCTGAGACAGCTAGCTATGTTTTCATTTGAATAAAGAATTTAATCTACCATTCTTTATTTTCCAAGTTTATGCTTGAGTGTATTGTCATGGTTGGTAGATGTTATGTTAGGGTTATTTTGATATTATTATAAAATGTTAATAAAATTTTGATTGTAACCGGATATTTTAAGGGTGTAACTAGAAAAAGTCTTCTAAAAATCAATGTTTGAATAGGTGGTCACATTTAATTTAATTTAAGTTAATTTAAGGTTTAATATATGTTTACCCCTTAATATTAGCGATTTCCGGTTAACCCCCATGTAAAAATATTTGTTTAGATTCCAACCCTGTAATTTGAAGAATTTTTGATTTTGGACCTTCATGGCATCAAATTACAAAATTTAAGGTACTTTCGCTCCCTGTAATTTGAGAGAATTTCGGTTTACCCCCTGCCATATCATTGATTTTGTACAGTCAAAATTCATGAAGGTCTAAAACCAAAAATCTTCAAATTACAGGGTTGGAATCTAAACAAATTTTTCTACAGGAGGTAAACCGGAATTCACTCATATTACTGTGTAAACATATATTAACCCTTAATTTAATTATCTTATGCGAAGGAACATGTGAAAAACCAAAGAGAGAAATGAGGAAATTGTTTTTTACCAACTTCAGTACATACGAAAAAACACTTTTTTGTAGGAATTGATAGTGGTTGTAGTTTTGTTCACACTCTTATTCTTCTATAATCACTTTTTTTTTTTTTCTCCACCCATTTCCTTTGGTTTTAAGCACCACCTTCACAACACTACCAAAAAAAAAAAGCACCACCTTCATAATCGCTTTTTCCCCCAATTCTTCTGGTTTTTAAGCACCATCTTCATCTTCCTCACTCATTTCATTCCACACCAACCCTTTTCTTTCTTCATCTTTCACTTACTCACACTCACATATAGCTACACTAACACCATTCACAAAGAAAAACAGCTTACTTTAGCAAAACCCATTTTCACCTTTTCACCAAAACCCATTTTTTGTTTCGAAGTTTCCACCTTTCTGCTTTATCATGAACATTCAACCCAAAACTGAACCTGGGTCACCACCAGGTTTCCATTCCACAAACCCTAACAACAACCTTGAAGATAAGTCTATTCATGATCTTGTTATGGTACTGCGTCAAACTTGTCAATGGGAAACTTTTGATCGTGTTGAAGCTGTTTTGGAGAATAGGTATATGAGACTCAGAGAAGAGCTTCACCTGGAGAAACTCTCAAGGTTGTACGCTGAGTCTGAGTTTAAGAAAAGAGAAGAGATTTGTGAGAAAGGGAAGAAAGTTCAAGAAAGTTATGAAGCTCTTTTGAAAGAAGTTAAGGTGAATGGATTAGCTAATAGTGATACTATTGAAGAGCTAAGTAGGAAGAAAATTGATTTGGAGGTAGAAGTTGAAAAGTTGAAGGAGAAATGTTTTGATGGTAGCAATGAAATTTATGTGTTAAGAAGAAAGAACGGTGAATTAGAGTCTGAAATTTTGGAGTTGAGGAAGTTGAATGAAAAGAGGATGGGGGATAGTAATGAACTTGGTGTATTGAGGAAAATGATTGGTAAATTGGAGCATGAAGTTTTGGAGCTGAGGAAATCGAAGAAGAAATGGTTAGATGATAGTGATGCTTTTCATGCGCTTAGGAATAAGGTTCGTGTATTGGAGGGCGATAAAAATGCTTTGGCTGGGGTTGAGGTTACAAATGGCAAGTTGAAGGATACGGTGAAGAAGAATTTGGAAACTATAAGTAGGTTGGGGAAAGAAAAGAGTAAGTTGGCTGATGAGAAACGTAAGATTGAGATATTGCTTGGGTCTATGTACAAAAAGTTTAAAGGACTGCTTGGAAGACTTTCGGGGTTGGAGGATGATACCAAACTTTTGAAGAGTGTAGGTGCCTCTGGTGGTGGTAATAATGAGGGGAAGTCACCTGTTGATCCTATGGCTGCTAATATTGAAGACAAAGATGAAGAGGATTTTCTTGACGATGAGTTCGGAAATGACACTGTTGAGGAGGCTGCTCCTTTACAGACAAATGAAGATGGTAATCACACTCTTGGAGTTGCTGCTAGTACTCAACCGCAGAGCAAAGGGAACAAGGATGTGCAAGGTTCATCATCAGGTATATGGAAACTATGAGTGATCTCTTATTCCTATAAAGATATGCATTTTTTAATGTTACTTGATAAATATTGAATTTATGTGTGATCGGATAAATGTTAGATCAGATTGCTAGGTAGATTGGCCTGGTACATGATTTTATTGTTTTTATAGATTGACTATTGAAACACATTGAAACACCATTAACTAGTCATCATAATTTGAAATTAGAGTACGATTGTGACATAAATTAAAACCGGGATATTATGGTAATTTGGGTCTCTTGATGGAAAATGAATTGTGACTTTTGATGCTTGGTTCTTCCTCTCGAAGGTTCATTCATCTTTATTACATGTTACTCAACCCAAGCAAGCTATTGACTCTTTCATTTTAGCTGAAACTGATTTTCCTATGGAAATGGAAGTAGCGTTGATATGAACTGTAAAACCTCAAATAAATTTTGGTTCTAGGGAGGTCTTCCTTCGCCATATGCAATTGACAAGATATGTATTGACTCAGTTGCAGAACAAACATGCTGAGAAAGCTACTTTGGAAGATAAATTAATGAGGCGAAGCACTAATTTCAGCCTTGAGACAGGGCTGTGCTTCAGGTGCCCAAAAACATTAGTAACTTTACTAGAATAGGAGAGATGTTCCTAGAGAACTGAGCTGACTGTAGAGACCAATTGTGTCATGATTGTTGGTCAAGGCTAGAAGGTTCAAGAAAGTGGTTGAGATGCCAGGGTCTAGTGGGAGCTAGTTTTTCAGTAGTGTCGCGAAAGAGTAGTGAATGAGAGTGGTAATGTAGGGGAGGTTACTTCGAGAACCTAGAAAGAGATGGTGTGAATGATCATTCTTTTGACCTCTTTTGGAACTTATCTCTTGGAAAGTGTTAAGTATATATTATATACTTGCTCTTTTCTATTTATGTTGTTTTTTCATCCTTCTGAAACCATTTATTGTTTATACTTTGAAGCTTACTTTGAGTCTTGCTTCTTACCTAGAATGTTATTATTATTATTATTTTACACTCCGCGTTTCCTAAAACGATTTTCAACCAAGATGCTCTCACTTGGTGAAGTAGCAAAACCAGCAAGGGCATTAGCGAAAAGAGGACTTAATTGTTTTAGGTCTAATCTGAAAATCACTACTGTCATAAGTATTGTTGAAAAGGAAGTCAGGAAGGTGTGATTCAGATTCTAAAAAGCACTCTGCTAAGAAAACATAAGAAAGAAACGAGTGGTAGTCATGGTTAAATGGTCTCTGTGTCAAAGTCAGCGATGAAATCAACCAAAGATGAACATTCAGACGAGACTCCTATCAGAAATTGGAAGAGAAAACACCTTCCACATAAAGAAAATGAGTTTAATACAAAGAAATATAGTGAAAATCTTGTTGGATTATGGATTGAGGTTTGGTAGGCCATGGATAAAATGTTTTAAGAAGTTGTTATTGATTCTTTTAGCCGAACCTAGAGTGTCTCATCTGAGGTTTTCTTTTGATTTCTCTCTTTTATATTTTTGTTCTTTTCAAAAATTGCAAATTATCCTTATTTTCCAAGTTTCTGCTTGAGTATTATCATGTTTGGCAAATGTTATGTTGTGTAAGCTACTAAGCTTAAAGATATCTCTTTTTGTATCAGCTAGTGGAAGAGTGAAACTGGATAAGAATATTGAGATCATATACCTTGATGATGATGATGATGATGATGACAACG
>Ga0315915_1004009_pt1 | contig 18631 bp, 8 predicted proteins | sample MpolbnodulesMG_FD_207738 | JGI IMG/M metagenome (GOLD analysis project Ga0315915, IMG submission 207738) | Medicago polymorpha root nodule microbial communities from Los Angeles, California, United States - branched nodules | ecosystem: Host-associated > Plants > Roots > Nodule | place: USA...
TACGTTTTTGAGCTACGGGAATGCTTCTAAGTTGCCCTAAATGTCCACTTTCGGAGCCCTTATGATCCCAAACTGATATGAAACATTACCTAGCGTTACCCCATCATCCAAACACTACTTCCTCACATAATTTCCTAATTATCCACCCTTATTGCGGTTAAAATCCCAATTCATTCATCCTAGTTTTGTTCCTTTCAATTCTAATCTTCCTACATCATCACCAATTCATTTTACATCTGTCCCTCATCACATTTTCATCATAAGTAACATCGTAACAACATTCTTAAAATTAAACATTCCCCCGTCATAGTTCAACATACCCTAGAGTGAAAGGATTCTCCCCCTTTCCTCGAATTCTCCGGAACCGTGACGTTGGCTCTCTTCTGGAGCTAGGGTTTCCTCTTCTCCTCTCTTCTTTTCTCAGGTTCAGCAAAAATTATCTGTAACCCTAATTCTCCTATGTTTTCCTCTTTATATAGTCACCACATGGGCCTTTCCCTTCTCACATAATCTTAAGTAGATTTGCTAATTGCACCGCTTGTTGGGTTATTTATTCCTTCTGTAACTATACAACTTTGCTGTTTATACAACCTTCCGTCCACATCAATAAACGCTCCACACTTACTACCTACACCCATTCCTCATTATTCATAACTTATATAACCTAGCTAATTAAATTAAAAATCAAACAACTAATACATTATAATAACGATAATAATAATATTATCCAACAATAATACTAATATTATCTTATAATAATATTAATGTATTAATATTTAAAAAATCGGGGTGTTACAATAGACGTGTAACTCAAGCCTTTTTAAAAGAGATCCTCAATCTTATCCACAACGTAGTTGGTAGATCTAGGTCAATCGCATTTACACACAACTAATTCCCATGCGGATTTTCTTGCTCGTTTTGGTCACTCGAACAACTCTTTGTTTTGATGCAATGGAGTCTAGTACGACAACACCCCCTATTTTTCTTGGTTACTTTCTTTTTTAAAAAGGCTTGAGTTACACGTCTAACTCATCTTAACAAATGTTCTAGCACAATACCCCGTATTTTATTCCTATATTTTTGTGTTATTTCATTTAGGAGGATGAGAGTGTAATTTACTCTTAACATCATACTCCCCCGTCCCTATATCTAAGCACCTATTTGATTTTATTTTTGTCTCTAAATGTAAACCCATTTTCAAATTACTAGATGCATTTATTAATATTTTGTCCTAAACATACCCCTAATTAATACTACTACTATTTTGTCTTGAAATATGAAAAGTCAAATTTAATACATATACAAAAAAAACAAAAGACAACTTCGTAATACTAATACAAAAACAGACACATTAATTACACAAACAACTTTTCTTAATAAATGCGAAAAAGATACCTACATTAAGGTCAGGGGAGTATAAAAATATAATTTTGGCTTAACAGTCATACTATATAAGCCCCGCCCTCCGAACAGGCAACCTTGTGCATGCGCTGCCACCAAAAAGATTAAATATACTTTTTTTTTTCTTCATTGTTTTTACTCTTCTCTTCACTTCCGCTACTACATTGTTCGCGGAGCGGGTTTATCAAAAAGAAAAGAAAAAAAAAACCTAAAAACCATTTCAATTTATCTTCACCAAAAACCGATTTAGGGTTTTCATTTCGTTGTTGAACGTTTCAATCTCCAAACAATGGCGCAAAATCACGAGAATGTGAACAATGACGTGGCGGCGGCTCCGGTTCCGAATCATCTGACAACGACGTCGTTGTACGTCGGAGATCTCGATCACGACGTCACCGATTCACAGCTTTACGATCTTTTCAACCAGATCGGTCAAGTTGTTTCTGTTCGGATCTGTAGGGATTTGGCTTCTCAACAATCCCTAGGTTATGGTTACGTCAATTTCAGTAACCCTCATGACGGTTAGTTTTTGTTTTTTTCCCTTTCGTGAAATTTTAATGCATTGTTAGGGTTAGGTTTAGCCGCATTTGCTTTTGTTGATAGATTATTGTGATTTTTATTTTGAAAATGTAACTGTTTTACAGCTGCAAAGGCGATGGATGTGCTAAATTTCACTCCGCTGAACAACAAACCGATTCGGATTATGTATTCTCATCGCGACCCTAGTGTTCGGAAGAGTGGTGCTGCTAATATTTTCATCAAGGTACTGCCCCGTAGTTTCACCCCCCCTGAAATTGTAGGGTTAGGCCCTTGACATTTACAAATAGGAAAAAAAAACTCCATTTTGAATTTTGTGGAGCAACTTGGTCCTTATGTTAACTTGTATCTAATTTAGTTCACAGTAAATTAGTTTCCGAATTATATCACTTACTTATTTCGCTTACTTTCAAAATAGTCCTTACAAGTGAACAAAAGTACCGAGTTGCCCAATGTCTATATCCAACCAAAGTTAAAGAAAAAAAATTGGATTTTTTTTTGCTTATTCGCAGATTTCAAGGGTGTAAATTTCTGACCCCTACAATTTCAGGAGGCAAATGAGTGATTTACTCATTTTTAAAATGGTTTTTTTTTTTTTTTTGAGTAGTTAGTGTATGTTTAATAATTTTGTTATTGAATATTGTGATTTCATGATGATGCAGAACCTGGACAGGGCAATTGATCATAAAGCTTTATATGATACCTTTTCGATTTTTGGAAATATCCTTTCTTGCAAGATAGCAATGGATGCTTCTGGTCTTTCTAAAGGCTATGGTTTTGTGCAATTTGAGAATGAAGAATCTGCACAAAGTGCTATTGACAAGTTAAATGGCATGCTGCTCAACGATAAACCGGTCTATGTTGGTCATTTCCAAAGGAAGCAGGATAGAGATAACGCTTTGAGTAATGCGAAGTTTAATAATGTCTATGTGAAAAACCTATCAGAGTCGGTTACAGATGATGACTTGAAGAACACTTTTGGAGAATATGGAACTATTACTAGTGCTGTAGTAATGAGAGATGTAGATGGTAAATCAAAATGTTTTGGTTTTGTCAATTTTGAAAATGCAGATGCTGCTGCTAAAGCTGTGGAGGCACTCAATGGAAAGAAATTTGATGACAAGGAGTGGTATGTTGGAAAAGCCCTAAAAAAATATGAAAGGGAGCTTGAGCTGAAAGAAAGGCATGAGCAGAGTATGAAGGAAACTGTTGACAAGTTTTATGGTGCAAACTTGTATCTCAAGAACTTGGATGACAGCGTCACTGATGAAAAACTTAGCGAACTGTTCTCCGAGTTTGGTACAGTAACTTCATGCAAGGTGTGTGAGTACGGTTCCCTTTCTGTTCATATCTGCAATTGTCAAATCTTCATCTTCATGAAACATATTTCTTTTTTCCTGATCCACAGATTCTGCGAGATCCACAAGGAATTAGTAGGGGATCTGGATTTGTTGCCTTTTCAATTCCCGAGGAAGCAACTCGAGCTGTAAGTGTAAAGATTCTAGCTACTTTACTTAATAATTACTGAGAAAGTTTATTGATCATATACAAATCCATTGGTTCTCGTAGCTTGCTGAGATGAATGGCAAAATGGTTGCGGGCAAACCTCTCTATGTTGCTCCTGCACAGAAAAAGGAAGAGAGAAAAGCAAGGTTACAGGTAATATTGCGCAACAATGGATCAACAGTTAATTCTATGCTTTATAATTACAGCGTGTGTGGTAATAATTACATGACTTTCATTTGGTAGCAAAATTCATCTTTTGAAGATCAACAGAAGTTATACAACAACCCAAAAGTTTTTTATATTAGGTGGGGTTGGCCAATGGATCAAAATTTTCAAATGAAGCTATAATATCCTATCGTCCTATCATGAATTGTCTCTGTTCACAGATTATTAAACTCTAAGTCATTTTTAATGGTTTAGTCGATAGTTTCCCTTGGTCATCCTTTATCTAGAACTATTAGATTATCATCCATTTGGTTTAATGACTTTACCTGTGTTTCTAGTGGTCTTATCCACATTTCTTAATCCATCTAAAGTTACTTTGCCATCTTTTCCACCACTGATGTTGCCCCAAATTTTTGTTTAATGCTTTCATTGATAATCTTGTCCTTTTTTTACTACATTGATCCACCACAGCATCCCCTTTGCAATTCTGAGTTTATTTTTTAGTCCCATATATCATATATCATGGCAGGATTTATAGTTATACGATACGATAGAAATATTTTGAACTTTCCTTTAAGCTTGACTTGTATTTTTCTATCATAGATTGCATAAAAGATACATGTGCCCTTCTTGAATCCTATGGCACAACCTTTTAATTCCATGTCATTTTGAATGATAAGCTCAAGATACTTAAAATTGGTCTTGTGGTCTAGTATGTATTCCAATTTTCACCTCTAGTTATACATTTAATGCGCTCCATTTTACTTCTACTCAAATGAAAGGTCAAATGCTTTGAAAGCTTGTCTCCACAGTTGTAAATTTTTATTTCCTTTGACTATCCAACAAGGACTACGGGGACCAATTGTTTGTGCTTTTTTAAATCAGAAATTTGTTTTAAAAAAAGGATAAAACTTGTATACGATATTCTAATCCCAGTGTGTACTGTTCATTCACAAAATGACACATGGACTATTGGCTCATAGTCAGTTTCTGATTTGTTTCCGTTACCATTCTACTTTCCTGTAAACCAAACTGCTTGAATGAGTGGCCGGTGGAACGCCGCCGCTAGCACCAGGAGAGGTCGCCACAAATGGCTCACGGGTTAGAGGACAGAAGGCCGTGTCTAGCACTTGGAGTGTTGATGAGCACTGTACAGTTGCGAATGGGTGTCGTGAACGGCTCATGGAGATGGAGGGCGTGTCTCAGATCTGTGATTATTCTGAGTCTCCAACACTTTCACCTCTCATCTCCCCTTTGCTGCCCGTGACTTCTAATCGTTTCCTGCACAACACCCAATTGCTTTTTTCTTTCTCACCTTGTTCTCCGTCCTATTCCTCTGGGCTTTCTTTTTACTATTTTCAATTTAACTTGTCTAACTGTATCCATCCACTTTTTTTCTGATCTCGTATTTTTTTTCCTTTTCGCAAATGCCATTGTATTTCTAGCCAAATTTCATTGGAAATTTCATTGACAAATTGATATACTTTGACCACACATTTCAAAAAATGGTTGTTTGCTGGGGGTGGCATGGCAATGAAATGCCCTGTATCATAAGGACATGTGAAGCTGTATAGGTCATACTCAGCGGAGACGGTGTGCAGGGTTTTGACTAGCAAACTGTCCACATGTCATTTCTTGAGTGGTGAATAATACACAGAGGACTTAAAGCCGGTTTTGACCTTATTTTTGGGTTACCTCTAAAAGTAATTTTGATTTAAATCCACATTCACAAAGAAGCAGCACAATTGTTACTTTCACTGGTTGCCCTCGTTATTTTCTCCAACCGTAAAAGCTCCACAAGTTCTGCAGTAGCTTAAGTGATTGTTATTGCTAAATCCATGTTTTTTTTAATTCAATAAAGTAATTTTGTTACAATGACTCTTGATTTTTTGTGTTGCTCGGTGTGAAACATTTGTGGTACTAATTTTTTCGGGAATTTTGTTTTATGGGTCTGGCTTGATTTCATTCTTTGTTTTTTTGGTTTTCTTTAAAATTATACCTTGGTGACAAAATTGGCTTTGTCTTGATTTCTTTTTGGTGATTTTGTGCATATTTTCATTATGAATTATTTTTTTCTTTTTATTATTTACGTCTTTTATGTGTGGATTCTTTGGGTTTGATTTGATGAGGAAATAACTAGATGATAGTCACAGTTTGCAGTAGATACTTTTTGGTAAATATACACTTAAGTACTCTAGGTTAATATATTACGAACAGATTTATATTTTAAAACGTATATTTGAGAAAAAGTACCCAAACATAAATGACGCTATAGAAAACTGATTTTTAACTAAAAGTATGTTTGCAAAATGGCGTTTATTCAAAAGTACATTTATAAACGTTAATCGGAACACATACTTATAGTATTGTATCTTAGTATTAACCTACAAATATTGATGACTTTGGAAGATGGCTAGTATTTATATTTTTTTTGCATGACAAAATTTTCAAAAAGGAAATACTCTTCTAGTGTTTTTCTCATAAAATAGTAATAGCTTCGGAAAAAAGTTCTGAAAAAAAATGTTAACCATATGTATTATGTTATATCTTTTTTTTTTTGTACCAAAAAAATATAACTTTTTTCATAATATAAACGACCTGGCCTTTAGTATCTACAAAAAGCATGCAACATGATACTAGTTCTTAAAAATGTTGTGGAAACACATCTAGCACCAAATAAGAAGATGCATGTTAATGTCGATGATTCATGTTGTAGACCTTAGTTTTAGGAAAATCTTTGTACTCTCACCTTTGCAGTTGTGAGTTGTGACCTTCTCAAATATTTAATTATTCAGATGGAGGAAATATAATTTGTACTTTTTCTAAAGCCTCTTATAAAATCTCTTTGGCAATTTTATCATATGCTCTTATCATATGCCTTTTCTTTATATGTCATTCATCCATCACTTCTCTTATCATATGCCTTTTCTTTACCATGTCTTTCATCTATCACTTGTAAGATATCATTTTATACACATATGTTGCATATATGAAGTGTATAGTATGGCATGATACACAATATAGATACATGATCATTTCTATAAAGAAGAGGACTAGATATGGTTTTGATGCACTCACAAATGCATGTAACAGTTACCGTTCATTTTTTTTGTAAATTGCTATTTCAAACTATTAGAATTATTTAAAATTAATTCATAAATCCCAAAGTAGACATACCATGTTTTATGTGATGATAAATGCTCATGTTTGTATACACAGTGTTGGAGTTTACGGAATCATTTGATTGAGAAATGAGAATAATCATAATACCATCAATTTGACAGAGTGGAAAGACTAGAGGGCCAATTGATGGTCAAATTATCAGATTATCTTGTGAAAGGAAAGCAGGATAATGCACAAGTTTTATTTAATTCAAATCAGGAGAAAGATTCTGTTATTAGTCTAAAACAATTACAGATATTGTCAGTTGTGACTTATCTGAAAATATTAGGGTTTTAGGTAGTGTAGGAAAAGCGAGATAGATGAGACTTTGGATAATAACCTATTATGTATTAATACTAGACTCTTATTCCTAATTAAATAAAGAAACAAATCATAAGACCCTTCTTTTGTCAAAAAAAAAAATAAAAATCATAAGACCCTTCTCTCATTTATGTTAATCATTAATGTTAGAATATCTATAAAACATCTCATAATATCAGTGTTGCATTTTAAAATATTTTTACAGCACCTTGGCTGATCTCTTAAGTTTGGCATGTAATTTTGAGGAAAAGAGATAAAAGAGACTATGAGTAATAATTTTTTTTCATCAAAATAAATCACCAACCCTATTAATGTATTAATACATCATAAAAACCCATTTATTCTAATACTAGTTTATTCTATTTTGTATTAATGTTCGACTCTTATTCCTAATTAAATAAAGAAACAAAGCATAATACCCTTCTCTCATTTATGTTAATCATTAATGTTAGAATATCTAAAATATCTCATAATATCATTGTTACATTTTAGAATATATTTACAGCACCTTGGTTGATCTCTTAAGTGTGGTTTCTAATTTTGAGGAAAAGAGATAAAAGAGACCAAGAGCAATAATTTATTTTCATTAAAACAAATCACCAACCCCTATTTATTCTAATACTAGTTTTTTCTATTCCTAATTATATTATATTAATAAACTAATCATAAAATATATTGGGATAATTTAAATATAGTAATGATATCATAGGATAATTTATTGATGTTCTAACATAATAGAGATCACCAAAGATATTGTAAATTTTTTTCCTAATTATATTATATTAATAAACTAATCATAAAATATATTGGGATAATTTAAATATAGTAATGATATCATGGGATAATTTATTGATGTTCTAACATAATAGAGATCACCAAAGATATTGTAAATTTTTTAAAAATAATAAATGATATCATGGGATAATTTATAGATGTTCTAATATGAATAGAGGGGTCTTAACTTATTCTTTAGTTTATATGTGCACTTGTTAACTTTTTTCACCTAGCTTATGGCTTATTTCCTTTTTTTCTTCTCCTGGAACATTGTTTATGTATTTTGTACAGGCACAATTTTCGCAAGTGAGGCCAGTTACAATGGCTCCTATTGCACCTCGAATGCCATTTTACCCTGCGGGTGTTCCTGGGATGGGACAACAAATTATGTATGGCCAAGCTCCTCCAGCCTTCATATCTCAGGTAATTACAAAGAATCTATTAATCTTGTTTGTTAGTTTTCAGTTTTGATGATATCATGTTATTAGAAGATCTCAATGTTTTCTGTGGATGAAACGTGGCCGTCTAATTCTACATAAGCTGACCAATTCTTCACATTTCAGTTAACATTTTTAAGTTTTGTGATTTCAGCAGTAGGTGCCATAGGTTCTGATGTATCTGGCAATGATAAATGATCATTTTAGTTTCACATTTTATAGTCATTTAATTGAATCTGTATTTCGAACTGAGCAATAATATATGCAGGCTGGATTTGGTTACCCGCAGCAACTGGTTCCTGGAATGAGACCGGGTGGTGCTCCAATGCCAAACTTCTTCATGCCCATGGTTCAGCAGGGTCAACAAGGTCAGCGTCCAGGCGGACGGCGGGGAGCAGGTCCTATGCAACAACTCCCGCATTCATTGCCAATGATGCAGCAACAGGTCTGGTCATGCATTACATCTGGGATTTGTTTTTATTTCTCCTGTTTTTGCTCTTTATGCCTGTTGTTGAGATGCTTTTTGTTGGGATTTTCAGATGCATCCAAGAGGACGTGTCTATCGATATCCTACTGGTCGCAACCCACAAGGTATTCCGATGCCAGGAGTAGCTGGAGGAACGCCCATGCAGGCTCTGGCTACAGCCCTTGCAAATGCTCCTCCTGAACAGCAGAGGACTGTAAGTCCTGTTTCTGGCTATTTTCTCATCACATTTGGATTGAGTACGAAATTGTTTAATGTGCATTAGGAAAATCTCATACTGACTCCGTTTCTTGAATGGATTCATAGATGCTTGGTGAAGTTTTATACCCTCTAGTAGAGAAGATTGAGCATGCCGGAGCTGCAAAGGTTACTGGTATGCTTTTGGAGATGGACCAGCCTGAGGTGTTACATCTGATTGAGTCACCAGAGGCTCTCAAGACTAAAGTTGCTGAGGCCGTGGATGTGTTGAGAAATGTTGCACAGCAGCAATCAAACAGCCCAACTGATCAACTAGCTTCTCTCTCTCTTAACGACAATCTTGAGTCTTAGACCCCTGCATATGACAGTTTACAGAGATACATGCGTTCTTTGAACGTTACAGTTTTGTGCGTCTGGCTTTTTGGTAGGATGTTCTTTGAACGTTACAGTTTTGTGCTTCTGGTTTTTTGGAAGGATTAGCGATTTTCCTTGGATTAACTAGCATATTGTTTTGCAGTTTGCTTCGTTTCCTTTCTACTACTTGGTGGTTAACTTGATTTGCTCTGTTTGACTTTGCTTCTAGGAAATTTTCTTAATTATGAACGTCTTATGCCTGAAATCTGCTGTCTGGGTTGTGAAGTCATGAAAAGGCAACTTAAATTATGTTCAACTCCGTTAAAAAAGTATTTATCTTAAACTACGTTTTTCTACCATTAGTACTTTTTACCTGAGTCTGCACTCATCATCCTTGAATAGAAGCTCAAAAAGATCCATCAATACAATGGAATAATAAATTTCCGTACTAATTTAAATTCGAATATGATATCAACCAGAAAACCAAACCTAATGTCATCGATCACTAAAATTCTAAAATCTACATACAGATTTAACGAAGTTGCAACCAGGTATTATTTCCATTTTTCATAAATTCTAATGTAAATATTGGTCTCAAATGTCTTTTTCAATGGATTATGAAATATTGTTAGCAAACCTTTTATTTTTGAATTACTCACAATGAATCCTAAGAGAAAACACAAAAGGAAGCTTTTTGATCCTTCCAATGGTGAAATCTCACTACCCAAGGTGTTTACAATGTTTTTCGAGAACCTCACTACAAAGACACTCAATCCTAAAGCTCCTTTGTAATCCAAGTTTCTCTCTCTTCAAGCTCTCCTTCAAAATCTGATCAGAAACACTTGTATAACAGTCTGCAGCAGTCAAAACCGTGTCACGATTGGCAAAATCGTGTCATGGTTGATGCGTACGACCCAAGATACGACTAATCTTATTCTGAAAACGTGCCAAGCATGCCTAAAATCGTGTGACGATTGAACACCCAGAAAAACATGCTTCTTGCCAAAAAAATTGTGTCACGGTTCAGATTTTCTGAGCATTACAAATTTGAAGGCAATTTGCAACAGAAATCAATATTTTCACCTTACAGTTCTTCAAAAAAATATGTTTTCACCTTACATAAGATGGACTTGCAAAACATGGTTTGATTTTAGATATTGATACATTTTTTTTGTCTTTTACTCGAAATGTAATGTTAGCTTATGCATATGAAAAAACATGGTTTGATTTTAGATATTGATACATTTTTTTTGTCTTTTACTCGAAATGTAATGTTAGCTTATGCATCTGAAAAAACATGGTTTGATTTTAGATATTGATACATTTTTTTTGTCTTTTACTCGAAATGTATTGTTAGCTTATGCATCTGAAACTAAGGAATATTGCTACGTCATCAAGATTTCATTAAAAATCTTTGGGGATGGTTTAACTGGAGAGAGGGGGAGAAATTCTCATTGAAATTTATTTGCTAGCGTGTGTTTGGAGTACCCCTAGTGGTCCCTTAATAAAATTTATTTGCTCATAAAAAAAAATCAAATGATTCAATTAAATTACATTTATTTTTATAAATATTTTTGTTTGGACGGAATAATAAAAAATTTCATTATCATCATTTTTTATAGTTTTATAAATTTAATTTTTTTGGCCAAATTTGAAAATTAGAATTACGGTTGATTTGTAAATTTAAAATTTTTTGAGGGGTTTATTTATAATTTTGAAAAATTTGAGGGGTACATTTGTAATTTTCATAAATAGGGATCAATTTGCAATTTTTTGAAAATTTATTGGGTCAAATTAAAAATTTTGAAAAATTTGAGGATAAAAATGCAAAATTTGAACAATTATAAGAATGAAGAAATTTAAAGTTATTAGCTTTTAGGTAAGACACTCCTCTAACACACTAATAATCATTTCCCACATCCTCCATTAATTTTAACTACGAACACAATGATTCATAAATTTCTATCATTTTTAAAATTCTTGAAATTATCTTCTAAACAATAGATTTTATTTAAAAATTTAAATTCTCTCGAAACATTACATCACCTCTAAACTTTCTCTCATCCAAATACACTCTAGATTTTTTTTTTTTCTGATGAAATTTGGTGGTCATTCTACATTATTCTTCATATTTCAGTAACGTTTGTAAATTATGATTTCAGCAGTAGGTGTTATAGGTTCTAATGTATTACTCCTGAATCTATATTTAGAAATTAAGCAATAATAAATAAAGGGTGGATTTGGTAACCCTCACCCTCAGAAACTAGTTTCTGGAATGAGTACCAGTGGTGTTCTTGGAAAATTTTGTTGAGGCATTTCCAAGAGGAAAAGTCTAACAGAGTAAGAATATTCTTTATTGAAAACGTCTGGCTCTTTCTTTATTGGGAAACATGTCCTACTCACACCTTCCACGAGTCTTTTGTTTTTTTGGTGACCATATCTCTAATTACCAAAAAGTCCAAATGTCAAGACAAAGACATATCCTTGTAAATTGAAACAAGCATAGTTTATTGGCGGTGGACTGATAGTACAAACAATATTGTATTTGTCGACTGTGTCGCGTGCAGCACGATTGTTCATATTGTATTTATTTATTTATCATATTCAGACAATACATTATGATTTGATTTAGTAATTGTTTATTACTAATATCTTTATAAGAATGAGTCCAACAAAGCCATCTTCAAAAGAAGAACCAAGTTCTCTGCAACACACATCTGAAAAATGAACACTCCTTATCTAAACCTTGTTTCTGAATGTTTTATCAAACCATGTCCCCCAATCGAAGACTCAAACCAAATATGCCATTTATCACCTTGGGATATTAGCATGTTATCTACATACTATATCCAAAAGGGACTTCTCTTCAAGAAACCAACATCAACATCACTAAACCAACAACATTTCATTGAGAACCTTGTGGAGAAACTCAAACACTCCCTTTCCCTCACGCTTTTCCATTTCTATCCCCTCTCGGGTCGTCTTGTTACTAAAAAATCTGAAGACCCTCATTCTTACACTGTTTTCGTCGATTGCAAAAATAGTCCCGGAGCTAAATTTATTCATGCAACTTTAGATATCACCATCAATGATATTCTCTCACCTGTTGATGTGCCACCTATTGTTAAATCATTCTTTGACCACCACAGAGCAGTCAACCATGATGGGCACAACATGTCTTTGTTGTGCATTCAAGTTACTGAATTATTGGATGGTGTTTTTATAGGTTGTTCCATGAATCATTGTATTGGTGATGGAACCGGTTATTGGAATTTCTTTAACTCTTTTTCTGAGATATTTCAAAATGATGTTCATGTTCCTGTTCCGATTTCACATAAACCTATTCACAATAGATGGTTTCCAGAAGGTTATGGTCCAATCATCAACCTTCCTTTCAAACATCACGACGAGTTTATTCACAGATATGAAACACCTATTTTGAGGGAGAGAGTATTTCATTTTTCAGCAGAGTCTATTAGGAAGCTTAAAGCAAAAGCCAACAAAGAGTCTGATACAAACAAAATCTCTTCTTTTCAATCTTTATCAGCACTAGTTTGGAGATCCCTAACGCGTGCACGTCAGTTACAACAAGATCAAAGAACAACTTGCAAATTGGCCGTAAACAACCGAACGAGAATGGAACCACCTCTTCCCAATGAATATTTTGGGAATTCCATCTACGCTGTGAGTGCTGAAACAACGGTAGGGGAATTGCTGGAAAATGATATAGGATGGGCAGCTTGGAAGATTCACCTGGCTATTGCAAATTATGATGATAAAGTGGTGCGAAATTCGGTTGAAGAGTGGTTACGTTCTCCTTTTGTGTATCAAATGGATCTATTCTTCGATCCTTATACTGTGATGATGGGTAGTTCACCGAGGTTTAACATGTATGGGAATGAATTTGGAATGGGAAAAGCATTGGCAGTTAGAAGTGGATATGCTAACAAATTTGATGGAAAAGTAACATCATATCCAGGTCAAGAAGGAGGAGGAAGCATTGATCTTGAAGTGTGTCTTTCACCTGAGAAAATGAAGTTGCTGGAAACTGAAGAAGAGTTCATGAATTCGGTGTCGGTGTTTAATCCTTTGTTCTAGTCTTTGAGTATGCTATTGTGCTGATTAATGGGAATGCGAGTGGTAAATTTCTTTTACCCTTCATCATACAAAGGGCACTTTGTAACATTTTAAAAATAACAGCCAAATATTGAATTCTAATTTAGACTATGGTGTTTAACTTACAATACACAAACAATATATATCTTTTAAGATACGTTCTACACTGTCTTCAATTATAATAATTAGATAATTATAATTTATAAATACTATCATTCCCTTTTTTTTATTACGCTAAGATGTGCCGATTATTTATATTTAATAATCAAGGAAATTGTGGTTTGTTGTCTTCTATAAATATTATCGTTTAGACAGACATTATCAAACTGTCTGGTGCAAATTTTGTTGTCTTTTACTGAAAATGTATTGTTGCTACTAGCTAGTGTATCTGAAACTGTGTTTCCGAGAGGAATATTTCTGTCATTTATGCACTACATCCAAAGAGGCCTATTATACACGACACCACGAAATAACAATCAAGATTTCATTGATCTATATGTTTTTTTCTGATGAAATGTGGCCGTCACATTTTACATTAGCGGACCAATTCTTCACATTTCAGTTAACATTTTTAAGCTGTGATTTCAGCAGTAGGTGCTATAGGTTCTAATGTATTATCACCCCCTGCATCTATTATATGTGGTAATGATTTATCCTCATTTTGTTGAATCTATATGCACAGGCAAGAGAGACCTTAGGTCCTCTTATTTATATGGTGTTCAACCTTTACTTTTCTATCTGATGTAAGACATATATCTCATACTTGCACACAACACTCCTCCTCAAGTGTGAGTCCATCTATTCATCATGCTTCTCCTTCAAGCGGAAGCTCTTACTTGCTTGTATCGCCGTTGCTGGTTTCTCCGCAACGCACCGGCTGCCTCGGTCGTACCCTTCGTCGAACCGGGGCTCTGATACCACTGTTGGATCATTGAGGGGAGCGCGGGGGACCTTCCACATCGAGGCTAGAGCAACCGCACGGAGAGACGTCACACTCTTACGCAAAACCTTAAGGCTATGGGTTTATGGGTACTCTTTTTTATATGGTACTCTTTCTTATATCGTGGTCATCGTCATTCAATAAGGTAATTAAGACTGGATATGTGTGTAAGAGACACCAAGGTAGCTTTGTCCTCGCGATAACTGCTTGGTTCTTCCCACTTTGTGTCTGTCAAAGTGTGTGAAGCGATGTGTTTGTATACCGCTCTAGGTTGGGTGGCAAACCTTCAATCGGATAATGTTGATTTTGTCTTGGATTCAAAGAAGGTTGTCAATTAATTTAAGACAAATATATATAGATGATATTACCGAGTTTGGATGTACAATGTATGTCCGTAAGCGGTTGCTCTAAAACACTTTTCAAAATTGTCATGTCGAGTTTAGTTGAAGGCAAACCAATGGGATCGCTTATGCGTTTGTGTAAATAGTCCCATTTTATGCTAACTCCCAATTGTTTACTAGTGATGTATCGACCATTTATTTTATTCCTTGATTCAATTTAATTAATACCACGTTATATATCTACACATAACTGTACATAAAATAAATAAATAATATTTGAACAATCATTTTTTGATAATTTTTATGACAACCTCGTTGTTCTCTCTTGTTATTGGTCAAAAAAAGAAAGCGAGAGAAAAAGAAAGAAAGATTAAAAACAAAATGTGAGTATTGAAATAGAAAGTTGTCCAAAATTTGTATCTACACAAATATCATTTTTCTAAAAACTTATTTATCCTGTATAAGAAAACGTGCGCCATATTTTTTCCTGCCATGCCATCACATACATGTCACGATCGGGGAATATATCACCTATGGCATTATGATTACAGAAAATTCTATTATGGTCGTAAACATAAATAAATAATGTTTTACACATTTATTATTTTTTTAATAATAAAAATAAAATTGATAATAAAATGATATAATATTTTGATAAAAAGCTTTTTTATGTGTGTATGACCAAATATTATTCATTTATGTTTGTACCCATACAAAAATGCCTCTATAATTACTATTGGATTATATCTCTTACTCAGTTACTCGTGGTAATCGTTGCGAATTAAAAATAGATTGGAGATTTCATCATTTGAATTTGAAATACCGACATATGTGTCCCCTATCTGTTTTTTTTTTTTATTTTAAGAAAATGTCCCGTCTTTTATTTTTTGTTTTATTTTAAAAAAAATTTAAACAAGATTTTAAAAAAAAAGTAGTAAAAAGACACCTAATTTACGACTTTAAGACTTTTTTTGAAGGATTAAGATATTTTATAAAACAACAAATTCTCCATTATTGCTGCCCCCTTATAAAAAAATCTCCATGATTGCTGGCCCCTTTAGTGCGATTAAAACCTGCGTGCAAACGTACTAAAGACACATAAAATACTATTTTTTTGACAGCAATATTTCCTTTTTTTTTCCCTTACTTCCTATTTCAATTTTTCAGAAAGAAATTCATTAGCTAGAGCCCCTTTCTTCCTCTCTCTTCCCTCCTTCTCAAACCTTAGCCGTTGACTTTGGCATCATCAACGTTGCAGATTCGGAGACATGAATATTCCGGAGATTTGAATATAGTCATATTAGTCATATTTGTAGACATAGGCACTTTGCCGTTTTATGCTATTAACATGGATGCTGTGAGTTTGTTCACAAATTCATCATTTTTGTTTTTAGCGAATTTTGATTTGTATTGTATCAATGTACTCTATCAATTTCAATTTGAATGAATGAATATCGTTTATTTTTGTCAAAAAAAAAAATTTCATTAGCTAAAATGTGACAAATACATAAAGGTACATCATCTATAATATGGTGGCTAAAATTTGATGGGATGTTTGAGCTAACTCATGAGCGACTCCATTCGCTTGCTTCCTATTGAACTCGACATGAGAGTTCTGAAAACTAGTAGTTAACAACCGTTTACGAGTAGATATGATACAACCTATCGTCTATATATGAATTTACACAATCAACAACTCTTTAAGAATCAAGAGCAAAATCCACATTATCGAATTGGAGATCTGACACCCATTCCAAAGTTGTATGTAACTTTTAAAAGTAGAAAAATATATTACATTGACGGTTGTTTTATTTTTTTTAATATAATATTAATTTTGTCTTTAATATTGAATTCAAATAAATAATTATATTTCACTTTATATATTTTTTTTATTAAAGGGAATAAATATGCAAGGGAAAGAAATTAGAATCTTTAAGCTATTTGAGAGTTTGGAGAAAAGGGAAAGACATTGTGATGCAAGAAATATATAAAAAATAAAGAAATCTTTCACATTTTTTAAAAGAACATTTTTTTAGAGAATTATAAATTAATGATTATGATCAATATATTTTTAATTTTAAGAATAATACAACATAGATTGAATTCGAAGAATTCATATAATCACTTCAAAATCATCCTCCAATACATTTTTTAAATTTCTCTAAATCAGAAAGATTTTGTATTATAAAAAAAAATATCAGTAGCGAAACCACCCACAAGATTATGTGGGCTCCTGCCTACACAAACATATCTTTAACACCCCCACCATACTTTTTTTTAAGGAACTCCCCCACCATACTTGTAATATATCAGCACTAGATTTTGCACACAAATTAAACATATGAATTGGAGTATACTCGTATGGATTTTGCACTCAATTTATTGACTTTATTTTTTATTTCCCCACTACACAAATAAAACATGTTACACTCTCTCATATATTTGATTTTATAAAATTAAAAATAAGCAATTTTTATCACTCCCCACCTCACTATCTGTTAAAATATCTCACATCGGTTAAGAGATGACATGAATAAGCAGGGCCGTTCCTACGAATTCGGAGGTTCAGTTCTGTAAGTGAAAAGAGGTTCGTAATAAAATAAAAATATTTTTTTTTTAAAGAACAATGTTCTAATTAAATTTTTTAAAAGATAAATACAAGGTATCGTATATGTGCTGTACACCCAAAGGTGAAAATCACTACCGTATACATGAGGAACTTCAAACCATTAACACAAAAAAACACCTATCTAACACCAAAAGCAAGAGGATCCGATTCTAATAGGCATAAAACAAGACAACAAAAAAGGAAAGTGGAAACCTGAGGAGTAGTGGGGTAGTACTTAGTAGTATTGCTGAGCTATAATTTTTTTTAGGCCCATACCTTGGGGAGTCCTAGTTCTATTGAGCGGTTTGCACACCCCAAGGTCCGGCCCTATGAATAAGTGTTTATATGTGGGGGAAATATTCATCTCTCTTGTCGTTTTTGTGAGATTTTATTTCTAATCCCACCTATGATCACCTCTTTCTCATTGAGAAAAATGAAAAACCCTTCCTCCTTGTTTCATGAAACCGTAAAATCAAGTACGTACACCAACTCTCCCTCTCGACAAATTTCATGTAATGGTGTCTTCACTATTCAAAATTTCTGACTCCGCTACTATCGGTCATGCATGATAGATAAAACAAGCCACACATATAGTGTCATATACTCATTCGTTAATTGAGTTTAATAGCAAGACCAATTTTATAATTAAAAAATATATAGGGGCCCAAAATTTGTTGATTTTTGAGGGATTAAAAATAAAATATGATATGTTTTTTTTTTTTTACAAATAAAATATGATATATAAAGACAAAAAACTTATATATATAATTCAACTTTTTATATCGTTAACATGTCTGAAAAAAAAAAGTTAATTCAAAATCAATTTTATGCTAATATTTTTTTGGTTTAACCCTCGGTTTAAGTGAAATTTCATTCATCTTCAAAAAATTCAAATGGAAATATTATTATTTTGGTTTCAAATGTAAATTTCTTTCCTAAAAAAATGTAAGGTGTTTTAAATTCCTATTTTAGCAATCATATTAAAAACATGTCTTGTCCCGTGAGCATAACTCAGTTGGTAGGACAATGTATTATTATATGCAGGGGCCGGGGTTCGAACCCCGGACACCCCACTAATTTACCTTATAAGGTGAATTCTAGCTACTAGGCTACCTGACAAAAAAATAATAATTAAAAACATGTCTTTTCTAATGGACTGACAATATTGTGAGCAAACTTTTTTTTTTTGCGTAAATCAAACATCCTCCGCGCGCTAGTGCGAAGACTAATCCCTCGAGTTTTTTAGGATCTAAATGAATGGCAAACCTTTTCTAAGACTTTTAGGGC
>Ga0315915_1004014_pt1 | contig 18623 bp, 12 predicted proteins | sample MpolbnodulesMG_FD_207738 | JGI IMG/M metagenome (GOLD analysis project Ga0315915, IMG submission 207738) | Medicago polymorpha root nodule microbial communities from Los Angeles, California, United States - branched nodules | ecosystem: Host-associated > Plants > Roots > Nodule | place: USA...
GATGAGTATGCATTGGAGCTAACCCGCCTTGGTCTAGGTCTATCCGCAACGCAGAGATTCCAAGTCCATTAAGGGCTGGAAAATTGGTGACAGTTGCAGTGGCGACTCCAATTTTGAAAGAGTTGTTGGTGTTTCCAGCTACGAGCCCATGAAAGCTAAAATCATCTGATGTGACGCTTGCAAGTGGTTTGCAGGCATAGCCTGAAGGGGTGTTTGGAGCCTTTAAATCCGCAACACAAAAATCATTGCTAGAACCATACGAAACAGTGAATGAGAAAACAATGAATAGGAAAAGTATATGAGTAATCTTCATCTTATTATTGGATGATGATTACAAATTATTGGATTTGGTATGAGGTAATGTTAGAACTGGCTAACTATTTATGTAGGAAAGGGAGAAAATTTAAAATAAATCATTCAGTCATAATTCACATATATTTTATATTCTAAATCTAAATCAAATCCATTGGTAAAAAAAATAATTTTAAATCAAATTCTTGGTCAAATAAACAAAGTCTAGAATCCTATCATGTTGACCAACATTTTTTTGGGTACAATGTAACTTTTTTTGATGAAATATTGACCAACATTAAATAATTAATACTAGTATATAATTTGATCCTAAAATAATTGTACCTGTTGATAGCTGAGAGATATAGATTTATTCCTCCGCCTGTGGAGTTGCACCTATTGATACACGTGACAGTTGGTGGGGGTCTTACTCTCTTAGGGGTAATTGAAACATAAACTTAAATTAGAGTTCCTAAATTTCCAAAGACATGACTTTCAGTGTTCCTAAATGTTCCCTCATCTATGAATCTTAGAAGTACATAGCAAACTCTCCCCCTTGGTAGTTCTACAAACAGGCAGCCCTATCAGCGTCTACCTTACCAAGGTGAAAAAAGAATTGAGTTACTAGGCTGATTTAAGTCGTGAAGTCATATGTTTCCTTAATTACTAACTTGTTACTACCTGATTTCAGTATATGTTCATCAAAATTAGGTATGTCACCGCCCTAAGTACTTACTACTAGAGTACACTCGCTTTTGATTTGTTTCGCTACCTAAGTGCTTAAATCAGGGTTATGCTTCAGAGGAGACAAATCTTACGCACTACAGTAAAACTAAGTAGCGAACAGAAAATAACTGAATAAAAGATTTTAAATTAAATAATTATCCGACAAACAAAATAGAGGTTCAGTTACCCATGGTAACTAAAAACAAATTACAACAGAAATAAAATATACCCTGGATAAACCCTGAGTGAGGAGAGAGACTCCTCCCTTACTCTCTTAAAAGTATGGTTTTATTCCAATCCATATGTCGAGTTGCAACCTTACACTAGAGTTTCTACACGGGTTAGTGTTTAGGGTCGTCAATCATGTAGGGAGATACACTTTCACGCGTAGAGGTGCGTGTGGGTTCTCACTCTCTCGGAGGTATTTGAAACAATGAAGGATATTAGGGATCCTAAATTTTCTATATCCTAAAGGTTACCTTATCTATTGAATCTTAAAAGGACATCGACATATTCTCCCTTTCAGTAGTTCTACAAACGAGCAGTTCTATCTCGTCTACCTTACTGATGCCCGAAGATTGTAAGAAGAATAAAGTTACTATGTTGATTTAAATCCATGAGTTACTATTTTTCCCTAATTACATTGTATGTTATTAGTTATTTCCTGATTTGGATAAGTTTGCACCAAAGTACTATTATCTTAGGGTTGGTTCACTTCATAAGAAACAAAGTCTTACCCTAAAGTAAAATTAAATAGTATTAATAAAATAAATGAATAAAGAACTTAAATTAAATAGTTCAACAAATAAAATAGAGGTTCATCTTAGAACCATACCTTAATAGGGTTTATTCACTCATGGTAACTAAAGGAAAAATACAAAAGAAATAAAACATACCCTAGAGACTTAGAGTGAGGAGAGACTCCTCCCTTGAATCTTCTAGTGTTTGCCTTCCTCTTGATCTGCTTCATTTAAAATGAGAGAATTGGTATTTATAGGCAAGTTTTCACCTGAGTTTGGGCTAGAAAACCAAGGTTTTTCCACTAAAAAGTGGATTAAGCAATTTTGACCCGCTCCCAGCATGCCCGGGGCGCATGGTTGCAGCACATATGTGTAAAAATCATGCCTCAGGTGCATGAGAAATGCTCAGGGTGCATGGTGCATGCCTATGGCGTATGGCACCATGCTCAGCGCACATCAGTGCATTTTACTGTACGTAATCACCTGTTTCTTCAAGATAAGATGTCTTGAGACTAGGGAACAGAATTCCTCCCTTTGTAACGTCTTATGAGGCCTCTTTAATCTTCATTCATGGTCTTCCCAAGATCTTCACAAGTCTTCAAATGTTTTGCTCTGCCGATTTGCATGATTTCTTCTTGAATTACATCAAAACACCCTAAAATTGATATGTGTCAGGAAAAACTAGAATCACATGACTCAAATAGAAAACATTACAAAATGTCCCGAAAACCATAGGCAATTGTTCCAATACTCCTCTATTTTGGATTTAAACTAAATAAAAAATGACTGAAAAAGATCCTAAGAATAACGTAAGATGACCTATCATCACAACCCCAAACTTAAATTGTTTCTTCTCCTCAAGTAACGAAAGAAAATAAAATTTAATTCTTTACATATTTTTCAGGAAAAACATACTTTTGGAAGAGGTTGCTCATATCATCATCTCGTCCCATTTATAGACTTGACTAACATACTAGTTTCCATCCAACCTTTGTTTCTAAATTTAGTAAAAAGAAATTAAACAAATTTTTTATTTTAATTTTATAAATGTTATCCATGGATATTTGTATAAACCCGCAGATACCTCTATAATGTATTCAAATTCATATAATAAGACTTATAAACATAGCTAAAAACATCATAAGATGAAGCATCATCGTTGTTCCTTGAAAGATTTAACCATCTTTTGAGCTGGCTAGTGACATAGTCGGTTGGACAAGAAATACCCCGTTTAAAATTTCAGTAGGATCAATTAGATATTTTTTTTTTTAATTTAGTAGGATCAATTAGATTTTTGTAATCAATTAGATCATAATAAATGATGTACTATATAAATATATGTGTGTGAGAGAGTCATGATCCGTTGACATCAAGTGTCAACGAATTCGTTGACACCAAATTTTAACCGTTTATTTCATTTGATCTAAAGACTAATATTTGAACACCTAACGGTATCATGTATCATATTTATTGTGATTTTCATTTCCTAATTTGTTCCGCCGGATTCTCTCTCTTATCATAATGAGAAGATACGTTGTTGTTACGAATTCCATGTCCTCAATATTTTGCAGTTGACTTACCATGTCCTCAAATTATTTTTTAAAATTGCTTTCGTTCAATATTTTGCTTTAAATTTTCAAATAGTAGAAAAACAATAAGACCATTTTAATAGCATCAGATTGTAACGAAAAAAATAGCATAAAATTACAAAGAAGAAGAAGAAGAAGAAACAAGGCTTAAAGAAAAGGTTGGCATAAGATTAAGAAGAAGAAAAAATGAGGCTTATAGAAAACGAGTTGATATCTGCACATAGAAAAGGTTGGCTTTTGGCATTGGAAAAAAATGAACAATGTGTATTTATTTATTTTTTTAGAAATTTACCTTTTTTTTAATAAAATTTTTACTTATGTTTGTTGCACACATAGAACAAAGTTATCAATGGAATGTAAATTACAAATATATATATAGAGAGAAAACCGACTAAACAAATTAGGAGAGAGAAAACTGTTGAAACAAATTAAGAAATGAAAACCGCAAAAATATATACTATATGATACTCTTAAGTGGTTCACATGATATTCTTAATTTTATGTTTTTTTCTTCCCGTTACAATAGGATGTTATTAAAATGGCCTTATTGTTTTTCTACTATTTGATAATTTAATTTGACTCTCTCTCTCTCTCTCTCTCTATATATATATATATATATATATATATATATATATATATATATATATATATATCCAAATCGTAACAAGTGATAAAGTGGTAAGTTTATTGTTCTCCATATGAATTGTCGTTCAACTTAGCAATTAAAAAAACTTATTCAAAAGAGTGAAATTAAAAAGAGATATCAATAGAATTACACGGTTTAATTGCCCTGACAAATGCAAGATTAGGTTTGTGATTCATATTATTAACGGGGATTAGGGAATCCTTGAATCCCTCATTCGTCTTTGTTGGAATTAACTCATAAAATAATTAGTTATTTGGTGTCCACTCAAGATGTAAGAAAGTAAATTTAGAAATCCTTATCAACCCTGACGACGACATGTGCGGCAAGATGACATAGTTATAATTTAACTTGGTTATAATTACAACGTTACCGGAAAGAAGATTTCAAAATTATGAAGTATCATACCTAAGTTCATTAACTATAAATGATAAACAGGCAATTGGAACTTCCGTGAACTAAATAAATTTGGGTTGTCAATCCTACTAATTCCATATAGATCAATTTTCAAGATTACCAATACAAATTCTCAGTTGAAAAAGCTTTAAGAACAAGCAAGGATGAATTAAATCGGACATAAGAAAAATCATAACTGAATATAAACTTTGTTAACTGAATCCAACAAACAAGAAGGGGTTCATCTTCAAATACTAATCAAAGAGGGTTAGTTGTTCATGACAACATACATCATAACAAAACATTAGAAAAACATACCCTGGACAGAACAAGAGGAGGATAGAGACCCTGCCTTGAAACTCTGATGCTTGACCCTTGACTTGAACATCTAGCTTTCTGAATGAATAATAATGTGTGCAATGATCTCTATTTATAGCAAGTGATTACTTACGGTTTAAGAGTAGAAAACCGAGCTTTTTGCACTAATCCAACTTAAAAAACAAGCAAACTGCCACTTCTGGCCGCAGTTGGGTGCATAGACCTAGGTGCAGTGGCACATCTACCAAGTGCAAGGGCATCTATGACAACCTCTCCTGTTCGATTTTTTTTGCGTTTTTGTCCCGTTTTTTTATCGTTCTTCCATCTGGAAATTACTAGGAACTTGAAATGAATTTTCTTCACTTTGTATTGTCTTCAAAAACCTTCTAGGAACCATTGGTCTTCAATTTCATATACTTGATCCTTCACGTAAAGTCTTGATTAGTCGATTTGCATGATCTAGTATAAAATTGAATTATAATAACTCGGGTGAAAACAATACAATATATTTCTCAAACCATTGACAACTCCTCTAGCTCTCATCTTATTTGTCTTCAAATGAAAATAAAAGTACTAAAAACATATCCAAAAATGTCATATGATGCTCCGTCATCATATAACCTAATATAGTTTAATCAAAACACAAATTTGGATTAAGTGTTGATATCTGAAAAATTAATGGTTGATAATTGGCTAAGTTAATTAGATAATTAGTTAGTTTGACTAAACGATCGATTTGGATGGATAAAGAATAATAGATTGGATTGATTAGATAATCAATTAGTAGAAAGAATAATCAAGTAGGTAGATGATAATTATATTAGTAAAATTAGCTTAATTTTTTTATCTAATTATATGTCGTAATTGATTAGAGTTAATTATTAGGATCAATTGAAAATGATTATATGTCGTAATTGATTAGAGTTAATTATTAGGATCAATTGAAAATGATAATGTTAATCTATTGTAATATACTTAATTGTAGATATGTCTTAGTTATATTAAATACTAATATTTCATGTTGATAAATGTTGTATCTTATAGATATATGCATATATTCATCTAAGTATGATATATTGCAGAGTTTTACCATGATAACATCAAAGTTTAATGGTCAAGGAGAAGTTGAGATATTTTAGTAGAAAAGACTTACATAAAGGTTGGGTAGAATTAGGGTGTTCCCTTTGAGAACTCAATCACCTTTATTGCGACAACTTAAATCCTAAATTTTTTCGTATAACACCTATACCATTGTACAATAACCTTCATAGTAACATTAACATTACCCATGTTTATGCAAAACTATGACATGCATCCTTTCATATGTGACTTCTTATGAAATATAATTTCAAACTACTCTGAAACACTTCATGATGAGACATGAAACCACAACACCGAGAGATAGACGACCACTCAATTCTTCATAAACCCTTTCGCCTACACATAAGACTTAATATAAGTGATTAGTTAGGTTAAATGAGGGATACACAGTTGCCCCTATATTAGAGGATCTCCCCAAGCCACTTAGGAATTCCCTTTGAGGTCCCCTAAGGTCTACCATATTATTCGTAGATTCAAAAATAATGACCTCCACTATTGGAACTTTCTATCATGTCCCCCCAATACGAGTTACCAAACCCTCACTCTAAAATGGCAACAAAAAAAAAATCACTTGGTCACAAATGCTTACTCTTGCTTTTCTCCACTTGTTGTCCTATAACATTTTTTATTTTTGAAGCATCACATACATGAGTCAAACGTAGTCATAAATCATATTTTAACACAACACATTCACATTTCACATAATCATATTAATTTTCAAAATTAATAAATAACAATTTTATCACAATGTTAAGGTAAACATAGTCAACACGTTCAATTAGTAACAACAACAATAGAACATATAGTAACATTTCAAGCATCCAAGTGTCAAAACAACTAAACAGTAAGCTTATGTCAATCAAATATAGTAATACAAGGGATATAAAAACATATGTTTCAACAAACATATACACTTCTATCATCAAAACATAATCAAAATATTTAATCATAACATATATATCATATCTAAGAATAGTTTTAATCTTAAGTTACCTGAATACCTAAAATCAACAAGTTATGTTACTAATTAGAGATTAAGCAGTAGCAAGCCCGAACAAAAATGTAAAATTTGACATTTTTATTTATCCTACACAAAAACACAACCTAATCGACATTTCAATCTTCTTCATTGGTTACGGAAGAACTGTCTCACAGAAAAAAGTTTTGATTCTCTTGACTTGAATCATCATGAATTAATCTGTGAAACTCTACAAGAATTTGGGGTGTTACACCAGCAAGTCACTTTTATTCATGGATTACAAGGTGGATTCTCTACTTGTATAAATTCGATGTCATTTGGATCAAACTATGAAGTAGTTGATAACTAAGTTGCATATCATATTTTCATGCATAATGGTAATATAATAAATGTTTATGTGTTTATGATAATTATGTTGTTGAATAAACTTGTTAGTGCATTTGATTTATTATAGGTTAAACTGCACTTTTCGCCCCCTAAGTTTGAGAATGTTGCGATTTTGACCCCCTATTAAAAAAATGGCAGTTTTGGCCCCTTTCGTCCCAAAATTGCTGAGAAGACGCCACGTGTCCCAAAACAGTGGCCTTAATCGCAACTTTTTGAGAAGATAAGGGGTCAAAAGAGCATATTTCCCTGAACATGGGGGGTCAGTTTTGCCATTTTTTAAAATAGGGGACCAAAATCGCAACATTTTGAAATTTAGGGTGCAAAAAGTACAATTTAGCCTTTATTATGTACTCACCTTATTTTATGTTTTTTAGTATTATAACTCAACCATTACATTAATTGTTTTCCTTGGGGCTTCTTATGCATCACTTGTGTGAGTAAATAATGAAGATGATGAGTGATCAGTAGAATCCGATCACATTAACTGGTTTAGTTTATCATTTTATTTGGTTGTTCATCTCTCTGAATCATGATAAAATTCTATAAGTGCATGTGAGTCACATTTATTATGAATTTAACTCATTTACTCATTCTTGATCCTCCCCCACCCCCACCTTGAGCTTAATGCATTCATCTGCTCTAACGTAATGGGATGCAACACTTTGCGTTTCATTTCATAAAAATTTTGTAATTTTCTTCTTGTATACAAAAATTATAAATGTGTAATCAACATCATCTCATTTGAAATTGAGAAAGATAATTGACTCATTTAATTTTAATTTTTTTTTAATATAAACTCACACATTAATAACTTCATTATTATTATTTAGACTTAAAAAATACATGCATTCATTCAATTTGGTATAATATATTGAAAACAACACAAATTCAATGTTGTTAAAGTTAAAAAGGATGAATTAACAAAAAAACTTATAACTATTAAAGTAATAATATAAAACAACAACATGCCTACAAATGTGGCAAAATTAAAATAACATATACTATATATAAAGAAAACAACCCCTTTCATCAATTTTTGACTGACTTTTTCTTTCCAAAAATACCTTCAATTTTAAATACAAATAACATATGTAATGAACTAACAATGGACAAATAATATTGGAGGGGGAGGTAGTAGCCTTACTCGAGGCCCTTCACCTTGTTGTTGCCAACAGATGGAACCGAGTTGTCTTCAAGTCCGACTCATCTACTCTTGTGCAAACTCTATCGTCTCCGGGTCATGGTGATTCAAAATTCTAAGTTATTGTTTCCAATATTATTTATCAGTTATCTTTACATTCCAACTTCAAAGTAAAGTTTGTTAGGAGACAAGCGAACATAGTTGCTCATAGTTTAGATAAGGCGACCTGTTCTTGAGCTAGCCACCGTATTTTTGATTCATATCCTTCTTATATTGAACATTGGTTGATTAATGGTAATAGTTAACTTTGCTTTGGTAAAGAAAAATGAATAAATTTAAATATTAAAAAAATGTAACAAACATGATATGAATATATATATATGACTGGGTTTTTTCTTTTATCATTTAAAAAGTGTAACAAACTAGATGAATATATTTATACTTACTTTTTCATTATTCCAATTATACCCTTAAACAACTTTTTCTATAATAAATATTGTTGTTGGTGTCATTAAAAAAAACAATTTAGATCATATTTTTTTGCTATATTGTTGGTGTTATTGAAATAAATAATCATGATTAGTTTGGTTTGTTATAACTTCAAAGCAACAAACGTTTATATTTTTAGTTTTCATCCAAATCAAAATTTCATAAAAAAAAACCGTTAATAATTTTCAAACGTTAGTGCACTACAAAAACTGGAAAGACGGGCACGTGAGTGCCCGTCTTTTCGCTAGTTATAATAATATTCATGCCTCGGAACACTTTATTATGTATTTAAAGATATTAATTATTATTGTTTTTTTTATTATGACTAAAAAAGATATGCACCCATTTAAATTCGTAGTATCAAGGTAATTAAAATCGGATCGGCCGGTTCAACCGATTCAATTGGGAACTGGACCATTATCTCGTCTGGTAAGCCCTAAAAACCAATGACATAAAAAACTGGAAAACTGGTCAAAACCAACGGTTCATACGGTTTTGCATGCCAGGCCGTCTTTGCTCCAATCTATTTCTATATGTTCCTGATTTACACGAATTTTTGTTTAAAGATGGCTTAATTGCAGTTTTGGCCCTCTAAATATCACAAACTTGCAATTTTGGCCCCCATAAAAAAGCAATAACAAATCAGTCCCAAAAGTTTACCGTTTTTGCACTTTTGGCCCCCCAGACCAATTTTGATTGGATCAATGCATATATGGTACCCATATCACTTAAGTGAGGGTCCACATGTGTTAATGTATCAATTATTTAAATGTTTATTCCATGCTGGAAAATAATAAAATAATAAAATTAAAAAATTAAAAAATAAAAAGAAATAAAAAATCAAAATATCTATGCTCTTTCTTTTTCTCTTTCCTCTCTCGCCACCCTACACCAGTTTCATCTGGAACTCAAATCAGGACTACCAACAACGTAGCATCACCTTCATCAACAATCAAATCAGGACCAACATCTGGACCCCAATCAAGAGCACGTTCAGTACACCACCAGTACTCTTGAAGAGTCTCACCCTTCCGAGAGAAGACGACGGTGTTGTTACTAGCGGTGGCGGCAACATGGTCTTGAGTTGAGAAAATGTTGCAAGAACATCAAAGGACTTCAACACCTAAGGCAGTTAGGGTTTCGATTAGGACGACTGTCTGGCTCCTTTGAAGGGTTGGGATGGTCTGAACTCAATTCGGCAGGAGTGGTGAAGAGTGTGAGAGGTGAGTATGGGTATAAGTACGGGTTTAAGGGATTGGTAGTTGGTGGAGTGGAATTGTATTGAGCACTCGTGTCCCTCTTTAGTTTGAGAAGAAGAAGAAATGTGAGTGTGAAGCAAGCAAGCAAAGCAAAAAAGATACTGATTTGGAAAAATTAGGGAAATTATTGTTGCTGGAATGAAATGAATGAATAAATTTGTTGCTGGAATTTTGAGAAGTTATTGTTGGGGTAAACTTAGGAAAACTAATGAATATTGTTGCTGGAATTCCTTGAGTTTTTTCATTCATAATTTTATTTCTTTATTTAATTTTAGAAATGATTATGTGGTATTTTAACTTATTTTGAATTTAAAAAAAAATTATACATGTGGCATCCTACTCACCTAAGTGAGGTGCCACGTGTAAGTTTCCTTGGTCAAAATCAGACCAAGGGGCCAAAAGGAGGTAAACTTAAGGGGTTGATTTGTTATTGTTTTTTTTATAAGGGGCCAAAATCGCAAGTTAGTGATATTGAGGGGGTCAAAACTGCAATTAAGCCTTTAAAGATTTGTGCAATAAATAATAAGCCTTCTTGTTTTTAATAAGCTAAATTAGCCCACTTAAATTGACATCACGGAGAATCGAACTTGCGACCTCGAGGAGGAGCGCACTCCCAGATCCCAAGCCAATACCACAAATAATAAGCCTTTAAATCCCCTTTTGTTTCAATTACTTCAAGATTAAAATTCGGAAAATATACATGTTGAATTAGAAACAACGAAATTGCAGAACATATATAGGGAAGAAAGAAAATTGCAAAAGAAAAAGAGAGAATCAGGAGGAAAAAGAAGGGAGCTTGATTCATTTCGTTGAAATTTCCATGGAAGCACCAATGAAGATGCATGAGAATGAAGAAAAAAAATTGGAGTAGAAGAAAGGATAATGGATGCTGCAAAGATGACATTGAGAAAGAAATCAAAAATTGAAGACAGTCGGTACTCATCCATTATAATTTGACTACTACTTTTTCCACCCTATAAGGTTCTCATCCACCCTATTTTAATTCAAAAAATACCATTTGATTATATAATCCGAAATCCAGTTTGGATTATATAATCCGAACCAATTCGATATATAAAGCAAACATCAGCCCCTCCTCCCATTTTACAGTTTTACTTTTCACTTTTTACTTTCTCTCTCCCTCTTATCCCAAAATCCGAAACCCACAAATTGGTCCAATCTTAGAGTTTTTTATGCTCAAAATCATCGCTTTTGAAGGTTCATCACACAACAAAGTGAAGGTTATGCCTGATTCCCAATGCATACAAGACAATTTGTTCGTTTTTTTTCCTGTGAACTAAACCAGTTCGGATTTTAAAATCCAAACTGGACTGTTATTGCTTGGATTTTAAAATTTGAACTTTACCCGTAGTTTTCTTTTCCTTTATGTTTTGTGTATTTTATGTTGATTGTGTGTTACCCTTTTATGCATGTTACATGTATGGAACCTGTTGAGTGCACCAAGGGTGATGGAGAAGCAATGTATGACTATGTTAGGAGAGAGCGTTTGGAGAGGTTGCATATGGAGGGTAAAGTTCTCAGGCGTGGGGGTGGTAGGGCAAGGGCACGCCGTGCTGGTGTTGATGGGGAGGGTACAGCTCAAGGGAACCATCCTGAGCCACAATACAAACCTCAACCTCAAATGAAGATGGAGAACGAGCATCAGATGAAGGATGATGTTGAGGCTCAGAAGGAGGTGGTGAAGGGAAATCGATTACATAAATAGGCAGCGGAATAAAAAAAAATTATTTCCTTTCATTGGATCATTACGAATTTGATATGACCAGTGATTAGCATGTTACCACTCAAAGTGCAGAAAAAGGATCTTGATCACAGCAAAGCAAAAAGCAGAGCCTCTACTCGTCCACACGAACGGTGCTTCTCTGGTTCTTGATGCTAGCCAAACGATTAGAGGTTTGAGAGAATTAAGGTTTCTAAAAATATGCAACCTTTGACTTTAGCATAAGGGTTCTATTTATAGAACTCCTAGTGTGTTCTGCAAGTAAGAACTCGCTATTGGGCTACCGTAAGCCCATTAACACATTTAGCCATATGTTAACTAATTAGTGTTATTTGCTAAACACACCCATCTTATAAGTCTTACTTATATTTCTCCTTTTGACCGTTCTTTTGTGTGTGGCCCTATATGTTCTTGGCACGTTGGCAATAATATTAAATCTTATATTCAATATTATAAACAGTGAGCGTTATCTAGCAACACATCACCGCTACCAAAGTGACAAGAATGTCAAGTGATCTAACGAAACATTTTCCATGATAATGTTCATGTGCACAATTACTCATTTGTCCTCATATCAATATTGATCCCAACGCATAGATTTTGTCACTTTTGTATAGATCAATATTTGTATTTCTTTATCTCTAAATATACTAAATAACGAATAAGTCCAATATCTCATATGGACTTAGTTCGCCATGGTCATGCAATTTTACAGTCATATTTCATCAAGAAGCCAAAAGATATATCTCCTGTTATGAAGGAGGGAGAAATCTCATCTAGGACACTCATGTCCCTCAGCATGATTCGTCAAATACCCATTAACCAGCGTTATGGTCATCCTATTACAGACAATGTTTGAATGGCAATAAAGCATCTGAGTCCACATCTAGGGATCATAGTGGTTTCAAGTCTAAGAGTGGTATACAACATTATCACTGTGAGAATATCTTATGACACTTTCATAACATACTATGTAGTTTTCTCACAGTGGGTTAATCCAGTATAAATATTACTCCTAATATTTATACCTATGTATAAACTTAATATCTCATATCAATGACCCATGAGATGCAGTCATCAATCTACATACATAATAGTCTTCACGCTTTATTATTATCCCAATTTATATTAAATCTTGACTACAGATACATTTTAGAATATCATTCTTTATGGTAATGTAATCTCATGATTAAATCACACTTAATATTCCATTACACGAACCATCTATTCTAGGGACTTTATTAATCATACAAGAATTATAATAAAGAATGTCATATATTATTTAGTAATAAAAGACATGATACATAACACAAGTTTAACATAAATTATTGGCCTCTTAGGCTTAGACCAACAAGTGGATGATGATGAACAACAGCAGCAACAACGTGTGCCGGAGCCAGAGCTAGAGGAGCTTGAAGACTATCATGGTGGCCCACACGACTTGACTGTGCCGACGAAGTACCATGTTCACATGGCCAGGATGGTGGATGATGGAGTGGTAAAACACTACACCTATTATGTGCAACTTTAATGATTGTGAAACTGTTGTTAATTTTTGTCATGTATTATTCGGATTATTGTGAAACTGATGTTAATTTTTTGTTTTTAATTTTTGCAGGGGCGTAGCAATTTAAAATGTGTAAACAATGGAAAAAAAATAGAGGCGATACATGATGACCAAAACATGACTATGATGGTAGCACGGTGGTGGCGTGATGGTCTGAGAGACACGGTATTCAGTGGCTGTAGGATACCAGTTACAACCAGATTGACCACATGCTGTGTTTTGCATTTGCGAAGAGGTGGCACACGGAGACATCGAGCTTCCATCTTCCATTTGGGGAGATGATTGTGATACTCGATGATGTGTCATGTTTGCTGCATCTCCCAATTAATGGTATGCTTTTGTCCATGAGAGTATGACAAAGGCCGAGGTTGTTCAGATGATGGTGGACCATTTGGGGGCTGATGCGGGGGACGCATGGAATGAGGTGACTGATACAAAAGGTGGACATGCATGACTTAACTACTTGAAGAAAATTTTCAAAGAGCGTCTTTTGGAGCAGCAGAAGGTCTTCAATGAAGATTATAAGGTTGCGATGCAGTAGTTGCGGGAGCAGGCCGTCCATATATATTTGCTCTACTTGGTGGGTATCACGTTCTTCACTGACAAGAGCGCCTACTATGTGGATGTTGCTTATTTGAAGTACTTCAGAGACCTGGAGCTTGTCGCTGGTTATGCATTAGGAGTTGCTTCACTTTCACATATGTACATGGAGCTTAACAATGCCTCCCATTACAAGACCAGACATCTGTCAGGATAAACTTCTTTGTTACAGGTATAAATAAATAAGTATGTTTGTTTATTCATCTGTATGTCTTGATTGTTTTATATTTATATGTGGTTGTCTTTGTTGCAGGCTTGGGTGTTTAAGCACTTCAGGGGTATTGGTAACAAGGATTTATGGGGTGGATATCAAGAACTTCAGCATCCACGTGCCATGATGTATCTACCATCCAGGGGTACGTCTACATCAGACGAATACAGAGAGCATCTGGATCAGCTGGATCTGGCGAGTGTTAGCATGGCCCCATATGTTGAGCACCGTCATGCATGTTCATTCGTGGAGGTCAGCCTTTACTCTGGATGGCTCAGATACGGTACCTGCAAGGTGAGATATCTGTCGAAGCGGGTGCTTCTCCAGTTTGGCCACATGCAGACCATCCCAGACATCCATGTGAGAGTTCACTTATTCAGATGACCTTAGGTGAGATCAGCAACCGCTATGCGCACTATCTTGATCATGTGCTGGCAGATCAATAGTTGAAGCTCTCTGCTATTCAGAGTGTGGAGGCGGAGCCGAGATACATCAGATGGTTTTATCTCATCTCACATCCACGCATGATTCTTCCAGACGAGGATGTTTAGGTCCCGAGGCCACCAGAGCAGGAGGCCCTTGATGATATTGTTAATGAGCAGGACGGAGAGTAAAGGTACTTTGATCTGGGTGGAAGGTTAGGTCGTATCAGAGAGCATGTCTCTGTTTTCATGTCCAGTAGTGTGGTGGCGCAAGGGCCTCCAGCATGGGTTCATTTGGAAGGAATCTTGGGAGAGGTTCATGGAGGGCGAGTTATCGTTGTAGGCGTGATGTTGAGGGTAACAGGGTGGCAGGGGTTGATTTTATGATGTTGTGTTGATTTTATGTGGTTGATGCAACATTTGGATATGTTGTTGATTTTTATGTTTGAACTTTTTATGTTGTTTTGTAACAATTGGATAATTTTCGCTTTAAATTTAATGTTGTGAAAATTGTGTTCTGTTGTTTCTTCTCGTTTATACCATGTTTATATCACGAATGCATGTTTATGTTGTATAGAAGCAATTTTAAGTGTCAAATGCATGTTTCATCCAAAATAGACCTTGTCTGTCTCTGCGCTGATACAATTCAGATTATATAATCTGAAATGTTTTCACATATTTTGGATTATATCATCTGAAATGTCTCTTTTTCCCTCCAAAGTTTGACAGTTTATGGGGTGTTTGACACATTTCGGATTTTATAATCCAAAACTGACTAAAATTGTTTTGGATTATATAATTCGAATATATCCTATGCACTTCAGCATCAAGATCCTTCAGGGTGCTTCAGACTCCAACAGGGTCGGAAAGTTTCAGATTATATAATCCAAAATTGGTTCGAATTATATAATCTGAATCAAGGGTCTTTTGGAAGAGAAAAAAAATAGGGCGCGCGAGAATAGTCTTATAATTTAGGGTTTTTTTAGAAGTATAATCTGGGGTTTAAATAATAGACTCGGCTTATAAAAGGAGCCCATTAAGAATTTTTCTTAAAAAAAAAACAAAGAAACTTAGTTTTTTTTTTGTTGGTCTTGGATGAAGTGATAATCCACTGAAAATATACTCACACACAACTGTGATGTCCTAGGTTCGAACCCGTGTCACGACGTCCGGCCTTGCAATTTCGGCATTTGCCAGTTGTTATATACCTTGATGTTGGGTGAACTTTGTTATTTTTCTCTCCTAAAAAAACTTTGTTATTTTTCTATATACTTTTTTGGTTAATTATTTTTACTAGTATATATATTTTTTTTAGATATACTAGTCTATATTTTTTTACTAGAATATTATAATAAAATAAAAAAAGTATTATTTAATTAAATCTGGTTGAACACCGGTTGAACCTCAAAACCTTAAACACTTGCTTTCACCGGTTTAATGTTTGGTCTGGTTCTGATTACCTTGGGTAGTATATATTAAAAACAATATTTTTTCAAAAAAAATAATAAAAACAATATAAATTCAACGTTGCTAAAACAAAACAAAACAATGTCGTATTTAGACAGTAGAATTCACACATAAGAAACACATACACTTAAGAAAATTCACACATACACTTATTGAGGGATCTATTAAGTCACAACCCTATAACTTTACCCAGTCAATCACATCTCAACCATCTGATCTGGATCAAACAATTCAAATGTAACTTATTGTATATAATCACAGTGCACACAATTTAAATTCTTCAAATAACCTCACCTTCCATGACATTCACTTTATACCATCGCTTTTTTAAGTCAATTCAAAAATTAAAAGTTTAATTCTCTCTTGCAAAAGTTTAATTTTTTTAATAAGGGATTAATTAATATGAAGCTTTTGTGTCTTTGACTCTTAAAATTTTATATTAAATTCATTTTTTTTAGAAGAAAAATTATTAGGGTTTAAGAGATATTCTTATAATATTCTAAACACTCTTGCAAAAAATCATTTAAAAATTTGAAAGATGCATATGATACGACTTTAAAGCATTGACCAACAATGTGGATGAAATCTTTTGGGGACTTAAAGTTGGAAAAAAAGTTAGGGGACTAAAATAAAAATTGAAATATTTATAGTAATAAAAAACGTGTTTAACCCCTCCTTATATTGTGTAATTAAGAATGCTTTTAACTCCAAATTCAGCAACTTGTAATCAAGCAAATGTTCAACAATCAATTGGTGGTATATTTCAATAATAATAATAATAATAATAATAATAATAATAATAATAATATGGGTTAATTAGTTTATATTATGACCTTTTTGAGTTTAAAAAGGGAGCTATCAAGTCAAAATCTCACAACTTTTCTTAGTTAATCACATCTCAACCATCTGATCTAGATCAAACAATTCAAATGCAATAGAATGCATATAATCACAGTGTACACAATCTAAATTCTTCTAACAACCTCACCTTCTATGACCTTCACTTTACCAATCTTGTTGGTCGATTTTGCACAATGGAGCTGGAAAAACTCACCCCAAAGGAAGAGACCAACACCCATTCAACTTGATTGTGGGAAAATCATAGTTTCATTACCATTCTTCGCACTATTTTTTTTTTTTGTGGTGGTCGGGGTTCGAACCCTAAATCTTGCATATGTTATGCATTATTATTAGCAACTGAGATAAGCTCGTTTGGAAACACGTTTATCCCATATATTTGTAAGCTTAGGACAATCCAATGTGATTTGGTGTAAAATTATAATGGTTGGTTTTCATTGTGATAAATGAATTCAAGCCTCAAATGTACAAGTTGAAGTTGAAGCTAGTATTCCAAGAAAATCGATGAACACTTTTTTTACACGTGAATTAATGTTTTTATCTATAAACAAATACTTCCTAAAAAAATAATCCATAAACAATCATTTTATGCTATTACTATTTATTGCATGAGTTGTGCATATTTATTAATACACATATTAATATCCATTTGATATTCAAAATTAATTTTGATCATAATTATCTAAAAAAACATGAATTGATAAGAATCATTTTTACTTTAATATAATTAAATATATATCAATTTTTGTTCAATTCACTTTTACTCATGATCAATTCAATCAAAATCAATTTTTGTACTCGTAAAACCAAACAAAATCATATTTAGAGTTGCCATTTATGAATGTTGTCAAATGTACACTGTCCCAAGCTTATGCAAAGCACCAACAATTTTTCGTGTTCAATCAATCAGATGGAGATGTCTAATTCTCAAACAAAAACAATTATATATATAAGATCACGTGTTTTTTTTAAAATATATAAGATCACATGTTAATTGTATAGTATTAACCTTTTTAAAATTTTATAAGTGTTGTCAAAAAAAATAAATTATAAGTGTTCTGAACTAAAATTTTACTGCACATGTAAAGTGACGGTGGTTCATTAATTTGTCTCTCTTATCACCATAATTTCTATAAATCAGTCGGTCTTGAATTTGAACCAAAACCGCATTCCATATACCCAAAAAAATTGTATAACCAAAACTACATTTTTATTAACAAAGAGATCAAAATGCAAATAAACTTATATAATTCTAGTATAATTCAGATCAAATACTCAAAAGTGCAATTAAATCAAAATTCTACAAGGATCAATATCTTAGAAAAGATATGAGATTATTGTACTTAAATTACACAAATAATATCTCAAAATTGAAAGCAAAAACATAACAATGTCATAAGATGTTAGTACTAAGTAGTTGATAAACTAAAATGGGAAACATTTACCCAAATACTACAAAAGAGAGAAAACAAAACATACTGTATATTTATAGTTTGTAAAAATAGAAGGGGGGGTGAAGGACATTTGGTCAAATGTGAAGGTGGGAGACCTTAATAAATGAAGGTGTCATAGTGGAGTGCTCAGATGATCAGATGACTACTGAGAGCAAAAATTGTTAGTATGCACAGATAGTACATATTGGTGGGCTGTCTTCCCTCCATTAAAACCACACAGATACATCTCTCCTATCTCTCTCTC
>Ga0315915_1004015_pt1 | contig 18622 bp, 12 predicted proteins | sample MpolbnodulesMG_FD_207738 | JGI IMG/M metagenome (GOLD analysis project Ga0315915, IMG submission 207738) | Medicago polymorpha root nodule microbial communities from Los Angeles, California, United States - branched nodules | ecosystem: Host-associated > Plants > Roots > Nodule | place: USA...
ATTCCACTTTCTCTGGTAAATCAATAATAAAAGATACCCTTGTACTTTTTTAACCGAACAAAAGATTTCATACTTCTTATAACATGTTATCTTTATAGAATCACTGCCATTGAAATTCTAAATTATAGATCAATGGCTAGCATTACTTTTGGGTATGGTACACAAAAAGAGTCACTTGTGTATTCTAAATGTCACCATTAAAGAGTCTTGTAAGCTTCATCAATGAGAAAACAATCCATTTAGTTTGTCATAAAATTTATGCAGCCACACATTTCACCTCTCTAACCTATGTAGGTGTTAGTGAAGTCATACAAGAAATGAAATGCAAATTTGTTCTCACTCACATCATTTATAGCTTAACAAAAGGACTTAAGGTTCCCTAGTTTTAGGGTGGGAATAGTTTATTCATACAAAAATCATGCAGTGAATTGTGTAAGGAAAATGTCAAGTTTTGGATTAGTCAAACTCAACACATGTTTGCGCCTTCAATGCTTTGTGATGAAAAAATTGTTGACAAGTTTCTTTTGGAGAGCTCAAGAAGGTTGAAATTAGTCGATTTCCAAGTAATGCGGGACTTTTTTGTTGGGTGAACTAGAAAAGTTTGCTTAAGGATGAAACAATTGAATAAGAGTTGAAGCTTTGGTATGTGATTATTATAGATGTGAGGCTTAATGTGTCACCAGGTTCTTCTTTTAATTGCTTCGAGGTTGGTCGGTTTAGGGTTTGTAATGTTTTACTGGCTTTCTCAACAGATCTTGCCTGCTTAGTCATTCCGGTGCATACAATCAAAATTTGGTGTATAGTATGTTAATTTGTTATACTCAAAGCCTTTTACTTCAAAACTTAAGTCTTAAGGATTCTATTTATGAACAACTCTATAAGCATAATAAACTAACTCAAACTTTATTGTTCATTTACAGGTTATGATTATGTGTTTTAAATTGCACACAAGCATTCATAGCAATTGATACATGAGCTTCAAAGTTCACAACTTAACAAAAATCATAATCATTCCAGCGATAATTAAAAATTGAACAAGAGAGCAAAGTTATGGAACTACTTGTGTACATTACTAAAACGGTTTAAAGATGCACAGTTCGCTCTACAAAGTAGAGATAACACATGCTAAGCTTAGCCTAAATATCCCAAAAATTTCTGTGATGATGAATGAGGGCAGGGGAAAACGAAAAAAAGGTATATACAACTGACATAATATATGTGATTCCTCCTTGAGTGGTTCTAGAGCAGCAAAAATAAATTCCCCTAACATATGCTTTATTTATGTGTAAATAATCATGTCATTTCCTACTTTAGGATTCGGTCATATTCTATAGCACGGACTTCGGTGCTCAAATTTTCGTCATTATTCGCTTCCAAGTAAGAAAGTGGATATGGACTTCCTAGGTTTTGTAATTTCACTGTGGATTGTTGTTGACAGAATTGCTCTTGTTAACACCTTGCATGTCCATAGGGGAATTGGTTATACTACTAACAGACCCTAGTGTCTGAGAGCTCAACTGAGGACTTGCTGGACAAGCTTCAGGATTACCAGCATTCATGCCATGAATTGCCCCTGAGCTCATCTGTTGCGGACTCATCGGAGTTCGTTGACTCATTTGCTGAGGGCTTGCTTGCTGATGTGTTTGTTGACTCAACGATGAAACTCCCATGGTAGATGGTGATCCCACCTGTGGCGGTGAAACAACTGCCTGCAATTGTGAAGTTGTTTCCTGCTGCTGCTGCTGCTGCTGCTGCTGCTGCTGTAATTGCTGCTGCAACTGCTGTTGTATATGCTGTTGTTGCTGTTGTAATTGCAACTGCTGTTGGTGTTGCTGCTGTTGAGATTGTTGGTGTTGCTGCTGCTGTTGCCGATTCATATAAAGACTCATCGCTGGCATAAGCTTTGGTGGACCCATAGGACCCATTGCTCGCTGCAGTGTACTCATATTGGTCCTATTATTCAAAGACGGACTCAACAGACTAGCAGAGCTGGGGTGCATTTGCCGAGCTCCCGACATGCCGGCAATGTTAGATTGAGGTGAACCTGACATACCTTCGCGATTCTGTCCCATTCTAAGCTTAGATAAAAATTCAGCTTGGTTTGAATGCATTGTTCCAGGCCTATATTGTTGGCCTATAGAATTACTAATATTTGAAGCTTGGCCAAGACTCATTGGGTTCTGACCTATATTTCCCATGCCAGCAATAGACGTCATGGGTGCTGAGATTCCGGTTCCTCCTATTCCCCTAGCAGCTCCAATTCCCATGGCATTGCCCATGGGTGAAAGACCAACTAAGCTATTTCTGAAGTTATTCATTCCCATAGGTCCCAGTCCCATCATCATTTTCCTTTGCATTTGTGGTTGCTGGTTCTGTTGCAGTTGTTGTTGCTGGTGCTGGTGCTGTAGCATCTGAATCTGATGAGGTGAGGCCTTGTTCAGCAAGTGATTACCCAATGACATGTTGGAGTTCAGTCCAACCCCGTTTAAATGTGAAATCTGATTTGCACTGAGCAAAGATCTCTGGAACTGTGGATTTTGCTGTTGAAGGAGAGAGTGTTGATTCTGTTGAAGCTGCTGCTGCTGCTGCTGCTGAACTGCTTGTTGTGAGTCCAGTTGCTGTGGTCTTTGAGCCATTGAGACCCCAGAGAGAAGTGCCTGGGACATCTGCAAGCCCTGAGGGTTTCCAGGTGGCAACATCCTTGCATTTGCTACAAGACTCTGCGGTAAGTTTAAAGATGCATTACTGCCACCGGCTAGTTTTGCAGCTTCATTGTTTGACTGACCCGGAATTGGTTCTCCATATTGCTGCATCTCATTAGGAGGTAAACTAGATTGACTGCCCAATGGAAGGTTCACAAGATTTGGTCTGAGTTGGATTCTGTCATCTTCCTTAACATATCCATCATGTTCAATCTACAAGAGGCAGAATTTTTTACAATTAAGAAAACAATTTGACAGAGATTTTCCATCGCATGTTTCAAGCTCAGAAAGAGTAACATACCTGTGAACTGAACTGGTCTGCAAGCAAATCCGCAAAATGCTGCCCACAAAATGGTTTCATAAATCAGTGCAATAAAATTGCAGAAACTCCTTTCTATTGTATTGAAAAAACAAGAAATTCAAATATGTGTGCTACAATAGCTTTGATAGTACATTAGCTTTAGATAATGATTTCATGGTCGACAATGGCTGATACGCCACCATGTTAATGCTGAGACATTAAGTGGGAAAATTTATATATGCCTTTTAGCAAGTGAAAGTAAATATTATGGCCAAAGTTTTTGTAAAAATTGGTACCAATGAGATAAAAGGGCAAAGGATTCCTCAAAAGGGTGTCAAAGCCGCAAGGTCAAGAAGAAAATTTATGATAAATACAGATAGCAAATTAATGTTTGAATGGCTTAACAGGACCCAATGGAAAAAGGTAAGTGACAGCTCAAACATTTGCATTCAACTAACTTCAGATGCCAATGCTCAATATACATATAATATTAAGGATTTTTCTATCATGTTAAGAAGTTCAAATTAGTAAGTTTGCATTGAAACTTGTGCAGTTTATATTAAATAAATATATAATCTTTTAACAAATGTTGTTTTCAATAAAAAAGTTGCTACTTTTAGTTGTTTTAACATGTGCAATATTGCAAATGTTAGACAAACCCTAATATTAAAAAATGTACGCCATGAAACTTACAGTATTGGGTAATGTAGGGAGATGATCTTCTGCCCCTATGAAATCACTCTCATCTATGTCCCCATAATGCAAAGCCACGGTGCCATCAGATGGCTTTTCAGCCATTATCATCCTAGTTCGGAACCTAGGAACTAAAGTAACAACATTTCCTATAGAAGAAAATGAGTGTCAGACATGGAAAAGAAAGAACTATATATTGCAAAGAACAAGAGATTGAGCAAAAATTGCAACAAACCTTGAACTACACGCTCATTCCAACGGAAACTTAACACTCTCATTTTGCATGCGTTCATACTACCACCTGTAAGTGACTTTGATAAAGAACTTGAATCATCTATCAATCCCTCATTATTTGCTGCATTTGCAAGATGAGCTGCCACACGCTGTGGTGCATACGTATTCTGCTTTTTAATGAGCTGATCCGGCTTTTTCATCTTGAAGTGAAGTTTATGCCTGATAAAAGTCAATAGGTTATATGTAAGAACAGTAAAATTCACTTCATGAAATTTGAAAACAAAAGAGCCCAACACTTCTATTTTTGTATCAATGGTAAGACCAAAGGCTACAACAAGAAACAAGCAAGCATTATCTTATTAGATGAGTCGGTTATATAGATCAATCGTATCAATAGCTAAACCATTGACATCCAAATCTTTCTTAATAGTTTTTGCCTATAGTTTTGCTTGGTATTCCTCTGCCTCTAGCGATTAGGTTGCACCCCATCTAATCAACTCACCTACTACAGAACCTATGAATCTCCACACATACCTGAACCAACAAAGTTGAGATTCAATTGTTTTTTCTCTACAAAAGGTATTGCCTCATCTTATCTAATATTTCCACTCATCCATACTACATTGAGTTTATTCATGTGATGGCTTTCTACCTCCCAACCCAAACCGTCCCATACAACATTGTCTGATTAAAATGCTAGTCAAAAACCTTCCATCAAAACAATAGAATACTTGAATTGACTTTTTTCTTCGAAAAGATCAATGGAAGATCATAAACATGGGATTACAAAAAACAATATTGAGATGCTTTTTAAATGTAAACAGTATACCTTGTTGTCACCATATCAATTTTCGAGAACCTGTCAAACATATGTTGAAGACCTTGCTCGGATAAAGCCGAGGTTCCAACTGACGGACTATTTGCATTGAATGGGACACCAGTACTAACACTAGCAGGAGAAGCAACTCCACTCATTGCGGGTGTCTTGGGAAGGGAATTAGATCTCCGTTTTGCAGCTAGGTGTGCCTGTTGTTGCCTTTGTGTAGAATCATTTGATGGAGTTCCAACAGCAGCAGTAAGTGAAGCCATTGCTGCCTTCTCTTTTTGCAACGCTCCAGGTGCAGTGTTCATTGAAGACGGTCCAAAACTGGGTCCAACTGAACCATTAGAAAATTCACCTGATTTTGAAGATAATGGCGAGTGAGGTAACGCCCCACTAGATAACCGAGGACTCTGTACTTGTTTCCTTTTCTGAAGCTGATCCTCCTTTTTTGCTTCTTTCTCGATTTGCTGGCCCAGACTATTCCAGGTTGTCTGTGGGAAATTAGATCTCATGAATGCATGTTGTGGCATTCTTTCCAACTCACTTTTATTACGGTTTATCCCCGCACCATCTATTCTTTCCATTTCAAATTGTTCTTCCTTGGCGACTAACCTCATGCCTTGCTGACCAGAAGCAAATTGAATAGCCCCTGTATCTTGATTTAACCCCCCTTCAAAACCCTGCTGGGGAAACTTCTGAACGCCACCACCGGTATACTGAATACCTCTGGCCATTGCTTGTTGCTGTAATAGTGTATTCTGCCAATTCATATCTGATCCTTGAAGAGCATCAACATGTGAGCCTATTTGATGCTGCTGCAGCATTGCATCAACACCTGTGGAAGCAGGCCTCATTCTTTTTGCAATATTCGATAAAGGTGATGATTGTCCATCTGGATTCTCTCTTTTTGCATTAAGAGAGACACTCGCATTCGGATTATCTGCATATGAAATCGTGACATCTTGTGTAGCAGGAGAAGCCCCAGATGAATTAATACCAGCAATTGATCCATGCTCCAGCAGGCTTCTTTGAGTTCCAACGGCCATTGGATATCTTGATGGATGGGACATCATAGAAAAGCTTGGGATGGAAGAATCTGGTATAACATTCTTAGATCTCATGGCAATGCTTGGATTAAGATTTTGCATTGCTGGATTTTCAAGAGTCTGTTGTACAATAGCATTTGATGTAGTGATTCCCGAATCACCCAACCTGCTGTTTGAGTTCTCTTGCACTCTATCTATGCATACTTTTTTGCCATGGATTTTATTACTAGAAGTGACAGCAAACTCTGGGATATTCCTTAATCGCTTTCTCTGCAAATTAAGCTGAAACACAAGTTCAACAACATTAGGATGGCATACATCCACACAGTAAATTCATTAGGGGAGAATCTAACTTGTTTATACCTTTGTTGGAAGTGGACTTTGACACAGTCGATCCAACTTTGGAGTAGGATCTAGATGAAGGTTTGGCTGTAATGATTTCAGTATCTTTGATTCAACTTCCTGTTATCAATGTGAACATAGTTAAGTGAGATTAATACCCAATAAAATAATAAATTATATGAATTGGTCATTCATGACTGGTGATTATACTCACCATTAGATCACCATAAGTCCAAGACTTATCAGTAATAGATGGGATGTCCTTAACAATATTTTCCAATGACATCTTGAGGCATACTTTATTCACAGTAGGAGAACTTTCCACTGACGCAAAGCCAGCTCCCTTTTCAGAAGAGCATCTTCGATAATCACGCACCTGGAGTGTTACAGAATTGAAACAAAGCTCAACTTTATGAACAGTATGAAACATTAAAAGTATATATCTAAAATGGTGATAAAATTTAGCAAAAATGACACATAAGCTGGCGACAATCAAAAGAAGAAGCAGAAAGAAACTAAATGAAACTAAATGCCAGTGGAAAATTTGTGCAATCTTAAAAAAAAAAATTAAATTCTTTAACAAAACAATAGATTGAAATTTAAACGTTGCCTTTAAAAGTAAAGCATGTCAAATATATGTAAGATTCACCTCGCATATAAGTGCTCCATCAACATACTTGGCAGGTATATCATCCAGAATATCCGCAGGCAAGTGACCTGACTCAATGGCCTCCAAACACATAACGACAGAAATAGGAAGGTGAGTACATGAAATACTTAAAATATGCAAAGAAATAAAAAAATTATAACAAAATAAAATAAATTAAGAAAGCATAAGATGGTGATTTAGACAAGAAATTTGAAGCCACCTAAGGAAAGTCCCAGACAAAAAGCATAGCTTCTGGTCCTATTCCTGTTTCCACCTTTGAGGTAGACAATGTAAAAAGGAAGAAATATGTAGCTCAAACCCAGCAGCCCCCGGACTCACATTGTAAAATTATACTAGTCGTCAACAATTAACTGAATCAGGTTAACAGTCTTGAAAGCTGAATAAGAGGCTTTTCGTTCATACTCATACATATAGCAATGCTTACTATAAATGTACAAAGTGTTGAATGTCCCTCTTGGGTTTTGTTCATACTCATACATATAGCAATGCTTACTAAAAAAATTCAAGAGAATTACCAAGAAAAGGGTTTCGGATGACCTATCATATGGAAGTAACAGCTTCGGTAACAACTGATTTGCAGCAGCATACTGAAAATTCACAAATTACACAACTTAGAAACTTAACTGGCTGAGCTAAAAATACCTTGGCAATAGCAAAATATTAATTCTAGTTTTCGACAAACCTCGGAAGGTTTTCCAATAGAATAACCATCTGGGTACAGATTCAAAGCAAAAGAAGCTTCCTTGTCTGTCAAAACAACCACCACAACACAGCACTCAGGATTGAATGATTGAAACACAAGTTAACTGGACAGTAAACTCTGATTACTAACCTGCTACGGATGAAAGATTTTCAGAGGAAATCAATGAATTCGGCAACCGAGTAATGTTTTCACCAGCCACAGCGAGATCACTCTGTATAAACAAATGAAGGAAATTAAAGCAATCAACAAAAGTAACTTAAATTCCAAAACATTGAACAATTTCCGCTATTCGCATCGATACTTCAATTTAACCTAGCTAATCAAATAACAGACGCAAAAAGATTCAATTTTTATATGTTCTTAGCCTTATATCCATCTAAAATCACCCAAAATGAAGAAGAAAAAAGATCACAAACAGAAACACCCTAATAGAAATAACAACAAAAACACAAAAGTTTGAAACAAAACAGCAAAACCCAGAATTCAGAAACGAAAAAAATCTCAATTTTTACATGCTCTTAACCTTAATTCAATCAAAAAAACCACCCAAATAAACAAATGTCACAAACAAAAATACCATCATAGAAAAAACGATAAAAACGCAAACTTTTGAAACAGAATAGCAAGACCCAGAATTGAGAAACTTGTTTTGATTACCTGAGATTGGTCATCGTCTTGAGAAGATTGAAGAGGTTTGGGGCGAAACCTAGTGCCAATTTTAGAGACCTTGAAGGAGACACCCATGGAAATTTGTGTGAATTGTGAAACCCTAGAAATTAACAGAAGAAAAGAGAGGGATTGTGATTGAATTTGAAGTATGAATCAACTCAATGCATTCTTAGATCAATTCATCACATAACATTGATTTTGGATTAGTGCTCTGTTTGGCTTCGTTTTATTTCTCCTACTGCCACACCCACAACACAGCATTTTTTTTGGTTCGTTATATATATACACCATCGACTTGTCAAAGTTAATTACTAAAATAAACTAAAACGAAAGAACCCCTAAAAAAAACTAAAGTGAATTTTTAATTCATTAATTAAATGAATTTTTTTTTAGAGAAATTCATTAATTAAATGATGTGAATGTGATTATTTAGGATAGAAATAATTTTTTTTTTTAGGGTGATACTAACTTGTGTCCTAAGGCACATGCTAAGAACCTAAAAAAAGTAATTTTGTATTGGAAAACATAACATTTTAATTTTTAAGAAGTTGAATGCACAACTTTTAATACGTATATTTTTATAATGAATTCCTTAACATGTATTTTTGAAAGCACAAGTTAGCATTTGTCTTTTCTAAAATAGAGAATGCTTAGACTTTTTTAAAGTCACGTCTTTATCTTTATCTTTATCTTTAATAAAAGTTAGATAGTCTCCAATCAACTCTAATTAACCCTAATTCCTCCTTTTTCTTGGTGGATCTAAATAATAATTGAACCGATTATCCATAACAACACCTTGGAGCTTTTACCACTAGACCACTAACTTTTTATTGAAATATTGTTGCTTCTAAAATGAATATGCAATCTTAAACGCCTTTTTTTAAGCCATTAACACTCATTTTTAATGTGTTTATTTTCACGTTTGATTACTTTCACAGAATTTAATTTATGACTTTGATTCCATATTCATTTTTGTTAATGCAAACTGAATGTTTCTAATTTACTTTTTTGAAATTTGTCGATCACTCTCGATCATCACTTAGTTTGATTGTTTCTATGACATTGAATATAACTCTAAAATTAATAATATTGCTAATTTAATACTTATATATGAAACTCTATAAAACCTGTATATCGTACGGGTTAAAGTCTAGTTTAACTAGAAAAGTCAGCCAACAAGTCATGGAAAAAGCCTCTTAAGTTTATCATGTCGGATTATTTAAATAAATATGAATAATATTATTTATTACTAACCAGTGATAACAATTAGATACAAACTCAATGGGTACCCGCAATGCGTAGAGTAAAAATGCTTTTTTCATGGGTGTGGGCTTGGGTTCGGGTAATTACCCGCAAATTTAAATTGGTATGGGTGCGAGTAAGGGTATCATAATGTCCAGCCCTGCAACCCGCATATACATATTTATACAACATGATAAATAATTTATTTATTTTTGATGTAGAATTGATTAATTAATTTAGCTATTTAAGTCTAAACCTAAAAACTATTTAATACAGCAACCGCTCGCTCATGCTCGTGTACAATTTTTTAGGGATATTTTGAATGTTTTTTATTTAGCTAAATACTACGATTCATATTATTTTATGAGTTGATTTTAAAAAATTTAGACCGTAGTTTTATTTCAATTGTGTCGTTTTTATTGTCATAATTAGAGTGTGGGTAATGGATGCAGGTATGAGTATTTAGGTACCCATAGGGTATGGGGAAGGGCACTACGTGTATTTTTTACAAACGTGGATATGGGAAAGGGTATATGGTTATGCAAGTGGACCTTCAACAAAAAAATCTAGATTTATAAAAGCATATGATCGGCCATGATCAGCCATTTTAGAATAGACCAATTAATTTTTATATGCACATTTCCGGTTTGTTGGATATGGTTTTGGATTTGAATACCATTTAACGGGATATCTTGCTCACCTCTAAAGGTACTACTTCTAATCCCAATGAAGAAACTAAGAAAGGCTTTTCAAACTTGCTTGTTGTCAAGACAACTTTGGCAGCCAGCATGATTGTGTGGATACGATGGATGCTACCTCCACAGTCGAATTGGTATAGACCCGTATTGATTTGAATTGCAACAAGAAAGTGGATGAATTTGATTGTCAAGATAATGACACTGAAGTTGTTATGGAAACTCATAACTTAGGGGATGTGAGCATGATAACTCAGCCTATGTTTTGGATAGTTTCTTGTTGGTTTTCCTTTAGTTATGATGATTATTATTGTTTTCAATAATGTCAGTGTGCTCTATTGGAATGGCAGGGGAACTAAGAATCCAAAGACAAATAGGTACTTGAAAGAGTTGATCAGGAATAAAACATCCTGTTTTTCTTGTCCAGATACTCATTCCCCTTTTGATAAAATAATAACCTTTTGGGATAATTATGGTTATTGAAAAGTAGTTATTGTTATGCTCAAGGTCATTCAGGAAAAGTGTGGTTTCTCTAGCAAGATGGTAACAACCTAGATTTACAGATGGAACGACTTTCATAGTAATGTTGTTACCTTTAATGTTACTCTTAAGTGGTTGTGTACTGGAGGACACTATGCTAGTCCTACTCCATTCATTCAAGCCAATTTCCGACCCTACTTAGGCAACTTGAATTTGAATATATTTCTGATCGTTGACTTGACTTCTTTCTTATTGGGAATTTTAGAATTCTCATCACAATAGGGCTGATAGTTCGCTCACTGTTATGGACAGCTGCAACATTATTGATCTAAGCAGCATTGGTAGTAAATTCACCAAGCATATAAATGGTAGAGGTTAAAGAAGCATACCTAAGAAATTGGATATAGGGATGGCTAACATGTAGTGGAGGTTATGCTTTTCCTGAGGCCAATTTATACTATACTCTTTGGCCAAAGAATCAAGTTTCATAAGTTTGCAGATATTTTGTTTTTCGTGGAAATTCACTGAATCAAGGTTCATTTTGCAATTGACAAATGTAGGGACCTTATAGAAAATATCACAAACTTCAGAAAAACAGTTGAAATTTTGTATCGCAGATGATTTTTTTGGTCTTTTATAAACAATTTATGATGGTAGTCCATACTATAATATGCCTTTAATGAATATTATAGTTTTCAAAAAAGAAAGTCAAATCTTAATTATTCAACTAGAACCCTTGACAAAGAATACAAAAGGAGGATCTCCCATAAACCAGATGACCGCTGAGATGAAACTAGTTGGAGACTTCAATTGAAATTACCATTTAAAAACTTAATCGTGGAAACAAAGTCATTTCTTGTAAAATTAAATTACATGAACAGAATTAAGCTCCAATTGTGTTTAGAATATAATAACTATTGTAGGGTTTCCTAATGTAATTGGTCTATAGATATAAGCAAGAATAGAAAACAATTCAAGGACACGTTAACAATAAGTAGACAAACAAATAAAATTATGATTCAAATAAGAAATTATATACAAATATTTTCTAGAGAACAGGGTACAAACAATTTCAGAAGACACTTTCATCCTCCCTCTTCTCTACTGAGAGCACAACAATAGCTGTATAAATAACAAAATGCAAGCGTTCTATAAAAGCATTAGATTCTTTCAAAATTGTAGCTCTAGATAATGCACTGGATTAAGTTTGCTCAGTGGGTTATAATCATTCCTGTGTATGCTCCATTTTGCAGATTGAGTATTCCCTCTCCATCAATAAAAACTCCTACAAATTAAATGGCAAACATCTAGTCAGGCTCAAATTGACAAAATAATGGTTCTTTTTCTTTGCCAACTTACATACCCACCACCACCAACAGTGAGGGCTTCTTTTTCCACCCGCAAGGGTTCATAAAATATATTGACATTCAATAATTTATAGATTATGTTTTAGAACTTACTAAAAATAGCATAAGGTGTTTGTTTACTATAATGAAAATAACTTCTTTTTTATTAAAAAATATATATCTATCAAGAATTATTTTTAAGAGAAACTACTGAAAACAACATATTTTAAGCAGTTTTGGGATTTATTTCAAATTCCCATTTTCTTCAAAAAAAATAGCAAAGGTCTTGGAAATAAAAGCATCCAATATTATAATAGGTGCCTCGGTAACATTTGAAAAAGTATCAAAGGTATCTAACTTGATTGCTTGTGTGATATAATCGGTGTTGCTGAGAAATAAGAAGCCAATAATGAAAAGAATATTGCAAGGTCTCGTGCCTCGTCAAAAACGGTATAAACCAGGATAAACAGTGTGAAGTTGATATTTCTTTGAGAAGAAGAAATAGTATCTTGCCTGTAATTGCTGTTGACTGAACAAGTCAAGAAAGCGAGTTTCAGGACTGCCAACCAGTTCAATCAAGTTATCGTGGGAATCAGGCTGGTCTCCCGATCCCATGAGAGAAACAGAAACCTGTAGATAAGACAATATTGCACATAACAAATCAGTGAAAATTTAAAAAACGGGGAATATTTACTCGTCTTAATTTCTTTACACATTCAGTTTAGAAACAATCAACCACGTAACTAATCAATGATGTCCACATAGTGGTTAGATGTTCTTAAATTGAACATTTTAATCAAAAATTCATTTTAGCAATTTTACCCACAAAGATAAATATATATTAATGCCATTTCTTGACTTACTTGCATGCAACGAAGAATGACTTCTGGGAGACAACACCTGCGACAAAGTCCTTTCACAATGTATGTTGCAGGGAACTCTAAGTTGCCATCTTGGTCAGAATACCAAGCATCCAATCGGGATATTTCCATTGTAACTCCGGCCTGAAACCGAGGAAGCTCACCTACAATAGGAAGTAAACAAACTTACTGGAACTTTTACTCATTTTCATACAGGTCTCTCATAGTAACATGAGCTCAAAATCTTATGACCTATCCTTCCATAATATAATAATCATCTTACACCAATAATTTTCATATCAGAAAATACTCTTTCCCCACTGAAAGTTCTCTCAATGACCAACTCATCCCAAAAGGTTTAGTTAGGTACTAAGCCCAAGAACGATTTTACATTTCTTATGCATCCCTTTCATGCAACAGTCCTTTAGGATAGAAATTAGAAACCATGTAAAGCACAGACTCAGCACACCTTTCACAGAAACTAATAGGATGCATTACAACTCAAGGAAAAAAACACTTGAAAAGACCATACTCCATATGTTGACAGAGTATTCCTCTCACATAAACATTTGTTTTCATCGAACGACTATTTGGGAAACTCTTGAAAATATGGTGCTTTATATCAAATAGAATCCAATCGCTTAATCTTATCCTAGATGCACACAGCCATAGAAATCTTCATAAAAATATTTTATGCACCAACAAATTCGCCAAATAAGAGAAAGATTTGCTTCCTTCAAAAAAAAAGAGAAAGATTTGCTTATTGTCATAAGAATTAAACCAAACTACCACCAATGCTAGCAACTGAAATCTGGTCCAAGGATTGAAAAGACCTAAATGAAACGTCCTTGCAAAAGAACTTCCATGGACTAAATCAAACCAAACCACCACAAGACAGCACCATAAGTGGAGCTTATATTGCTATATGTAGTTTAATAATATTGTTACCTTTAAAACCAGCAGCTATAATAGTGCTAAGAATGCCACCGTCATTAAAATCATGTGGTCCAAGTCCGTCACCGACTATTGCTAAGCAACGAAGAACAATATCAATGCAATAGTGGTCCCTTGAAGATATAGTGGCATTCACCTAAAAAATATTAGACTGTAAGCAAAGTAGCAGGTAACAATTAATTTTGTAAGAGAATAACATAACAAGAGTAAGCTTTGGTAAAGCCAGTCCATTTATTGTCCATATCTGCATATGCTATAAATTAGTTGAAAATTACATACAGAATAACTATTTACAGAACCAATATGTATTAGACAGAGATTAAATGTAAATGCCAGTATAATTATAGTGTTTAGGTATGGAGTAAGAAAAAGAAATATATAGAATGTAAAATAATATTGATATTGTTGTTAATGTGATACAAATTTTCATGATATTTTTGTGAAGGATATGATACAAAATACAAAACAATAACCCCCATTTAAACTAATACTGGACTCTTAATCCTAACTAAATAAGAAAAAAATGTGAAATACCACGAAAATATGGAAATCACCCTTTTGAGACCATCCAAAATACTCTAAATAAAGATACACTAATGATATGATGAGTCTTTTTCTTGATATTCTAACACTCCCAATCAAACTAAAGCTTACTATGCAATAAGGTGTCAATTTAAGACAACCACCCTTACAATGATATTTGCATGCTCAATAAGCTTTCAATGGTTAAACAAACATACCGCTAGCTGCCGATTTGAGACAACCTCATCACCAACAGAAGAATAGAGGGCACTCGTCAGTGTGGTGCATACAGTAGCATCTGGACACAAACAATCTCCAGATGGCAGGCAGAGCATTGCAGTTGCATGAAGTTCAAGGAAAACAGGTTCAGCTGATTCATATATATTATCAATAGAAGCTAGCCAGTGTGTTTCTCTTCCTGTATAAAGAGAATCACAAATAAGTATGCGGCTAACACGTCAACTAACTAGCTCATTTTCAATAACATGGCAAACAAGTTTCATGAGTGATGTGTTGCTAAAGTTTTTGGACATTTTCCTCATAGCATGGGTTATGTGAAAGGTTGTAAACTTAACTTACTTTCTAGCAGCGAAAGTGACGCAGTCAGTGTTTCCTTGGCTGCTGAAATAGCCCTTTCCTTTTCCTCTAGTGACAACTCAGAGACAGGAACTTCTGCATTCTCGGATTCAATTTTAAGCCAATTGCGGTAGGTTGCATCACAGGAGTAATACTCACGCTAGTAAAATGCAAAGGGAATTAAGTACTATAGTCAATCTAGAAAAGATGTGGGTTAAGTTTAATAACTAAGTTGGGCAAGTGTAATTCAGCATACCCATTCTTCGAACTCCCTCAGATCCTCAAAAACATTATGATCATCGGAGATCTCAAGAGTCTCTGCAAGTTGTTTCAAGGGCTCAGCAAGAAAACCAAGAGCTGTGTGGGCACCTATAGGCATTGCTGGTACTCTCCACATAGAAATCAAGGCAAACTCCCTGAAGAGTACATTGCTACATGGAAGGGAAAAAAGGTTAAAATTCAGAATGAGCGGAAAATTGAATTATATGGCAAAACTGTTGGAATGCATTATATTCCAGTAAAGTCAAAAATATGTGCACTAACAGCCAACAGGAGGACTGGAAAGATCAGGACTGGAAAAAAGGTTAAAATTCAGAATGAGCGGAAAATTAAACTATATGAATGCATTATATTTCCAGTGAAGACAAAAATTTGTGCACATTTGTGCACTAACAGCCAACAGGTGGACTGGAAAGAATAGATTCTTATTTTAATACTTCAAAATTGAAAAATTAATATTTTCAAATGTAACAGCACGTCTTTTTCCCACTATTTGGGATCGGATGCCAAATACAAATGAGAATAGGCACTCAACACTGACAAGACATAAAAAACAATTGTACAACAATTATATGGAAAAATGGCAAATACTCCCAAGTGTCACTTCTCACAATTGTTTCACATTCAAAATGCACGGTTTATTAGACAATCCAATTTGCTTCACTGCTTACTTACCTATGTATCAATGCTCGAAGAAGAAGTTTTTTACTGACATCTTTGACATTAGCTATTGTTGATGGTGGTGTGAAGCAAAGCCACTGGATGACTTTAGCTTTTTCAAGACTCTGCTGTCTGTGCTGTTCTGCAACATCTGACAGGTTATCATATTTGCCAATCTTGATCTCTCGAGATCTCAACAGAACTCTGTTCCAAATAGATTTATTATGAAATGCAAAATCTTTATATGTTCCTCAACATCTTTTTGGATAAAATTTTATGGATATTGCAAATAAAGCCCAGGTACCTCTCAATAATGTCTTCAAAACAACCCTTAGATTCGTCCATCGAAGAAAATGGTAAGTATTCCATAGCAGAAAGGAATATCTTGTATTTGACATGTACGCTGTTGAATTAAACAAACATCATAGGAGTCAATTACGAAAACCAAAATGGAAATAGAGAAAAGAAATTAATTGATTGTATATGAAATAACAAAGAGAAACTTCTATGTTCCAAGGGTATCCACGTTCTAAACAGTTTCCATTTTCACAACCAAGCACTTGCTCAATTCTCAAAAAAAAAAAAAAAAATCCCTGAATGAACCCCCAACTCTTAGTTTCCCTTATTAATTTACTGAACTAACCCCTTCTAACTAACTGTTTATCTTCCTTATATTTTTGTCATGCAAATACCCTTCTTTCGAATATGAGTTACATATAAATCAAGGCTTTCAAACTTGGGAATCTACTTAGACTCAACTCATTATGAGTTTGCTTGACAGAAAATTAATTTTTAAAAATCTTTTAAACAATATAAACATAATTAAATGCTATTTGCATAGAAAATATTCAACATTCAAATACATCCCGATCAGACCAGTTAAATATTGATGAACAAATCCAGAAAACCACAAGACAATTCAAAACTCAGCACACAAAGGGCATAAAAAGTTTAAACTGATGGACAAATTGACAAATCACAAGGTTTAAAATCACAAAAGACTGAACAACAGTGGGACTAGGTTCCCTTTGTTGAAGCTGGATTCAGCCCGATGATAGAGCATAGAGCTAGGTTTTAACTCATCAGAGTTGGGTTCATTAACCTTGCTAGCCTGTATTCGTTGCAAACTTGCAATGATGGGTGTGTTTGTATTTTTTGGTTTACGACTTCATTTATGGTAGGAGCTATGGTGTTGAGACCTAATACAGCATCAATCATGTCCTTTGCTAATGCATACACATTGCAATGTTAGTGCATATCTGGAGTCTAGTGCTACAACTGTGAGGTTAATGTTTTGTCATTTGTCCTATACAACGCCTTACATTCAGCTGCTTCATTTGGGGGGGTTGAACAACCGTCATTTTAAGCATCTCTGAGGGGAAATAACCATTATATTGCACACTCATTCAATCCCCTTCAGCACACACTTGCTTACGCCAGTTTATACAAACAAACAAAAAAAATTAGAGCAAAGTGTAACATATGGATGGTGTTTTGTGCTTTGGAATAATGTATAATGCCCTAATATGATTATTCTCTAAGTAGTCAGCACCATGGTAGACAAGATTGATCCAAAACGTAAGATTGGACGCTTCTACGGTCTTGCCCCCCCTTGCGTGCTCATGTCTTGCCCCCCCTTGCGTGCTCATGTAAGGCCGGAATTGGATCTGGTGGGCGCGGCCGAGATTGCCGTGAAAAATCGTGGGAGCGGTGGAATCATGTGAATCTGTCGATTCCTTTATTGGGTTTCTCAGATATGTTTTGTGGATCGGGTCAGCGACCCAGTTCATTGGATGCGCTTTTCGGGATTTAAACCCTAAAAAACATGTTTTAAACACTCATTTTCTATGCATACAAACTTCCATTCTCACCCTGCTCTGTTTGGGATGCAAGAGAACAGAGTTTTCTTCTTCGCTACTGTTTGTATTGTACAGTGTGACTTGTGGTTATGATTAAATTTTGATGTTTTGGATTTGCTTATGGGGAGTTTTTTAGTTGTTTCTGGAATTTATGACTTTATGTTGTGAATCTTAATCCTAAATTTGAGTTTTATAAAGAATTTTGGGTGTAATTTAAAGGTTCTTTTTACCTAATTATGTTGATTTATATGCATAGATATGAATCTATATGCATATATTTATAAATTTGTGAAAATGGTAGGATCTTACGATCAGTGTTACGATCACTCAATTCACGAAATTTTGACACCTCCCCAATGTACGTAGGATCTCAACTCTTACTACCTTGGTGGGTACTTTTTTATTAACTTCTTTTATTGTGCATACTTGCGTTCTTATCCCTACGTGAATTTCAAATCATGGCCGTATTTAAGTAGTTTCTAATTCATTTAACCATTATGCAATGGGATTAGTTTTCTGTTTTAACTGGATATTTTTAAAGTCTTCACCGTTTGCTACTTCTTCTTTTTTTTTTTTTTTACTTTAGAAGGATCCTACCCTCAATCTTAGAATTTTGTTTCCCTCATAATGAATTATTTAGATAAGAATGTTAAAATATAGTAGACAGTTGATTCTTCCTGGATAAAATAACCCATGAAAGCAAGTAGAGTCAGTTGTTAACTTGAATGTTAAGTTTCATGTTCACATGATCCTCAGACAAGATATAATTTTACTTGGTAACAAACAGCCAAAGTAGTTCTCCCGAGAGAATTACCTAACATACAGTGAAAGGATCTAGAATTAACTAAATAATCTTAGAAGAATTCAGCGAAAAAAGCATTGATAGCCACGCCAAACTCTACCCGGAGGATTTCGTACGTATTTTATTACAGGTCTCTCATAGTAACATCTCTTACCCAGAGGATT
>Ga0315915_1004016_pt1 | contig 18619 bp, 10 predicted proteins | sample MpolbnodulesMG_FD_207738 | JGI IMG/M metagenome (GOLD analysis project Ga0315915, IMG submission 207738) | Medicago polymorpha root nodule microbial communities from Los Angeles, California, United States - branched nodules | ecosystem: Host-associated > Plants > Roots > Nodule | place: USA...
TAAGGAGAATTAAGGAGTTTAATGTAGCTCTTTTAGGGAAGTGGTGTTGGAGGTTGTTGGAGGATAGAGAGAGTTTATGGTTTAGGGTATTGTCGGCGCGGTATGGTATGGATGCGGGGCGGTTGAGAGGAGGGGGTAGTCAGGCTTCTGAGTGGTGGCGTGTCGTTCATAGTTTGAGTAGGGAGAGATGTTTCAGTGATCATGTCAGTCGTTGTGTTGGGAACGGGAGAACTACGTTGTTTTGGACGGATGTTTGGTGTGGTAGGGAGTCTTTTAGTGTTCGGTTTAGTAGATTATATGACTTGTCAGTGTTTAGAGGGGAGTCAGTGTTAGGGATGTCGCAGTTAGGGTGGGGAGAAGGTGGTGAGGCGTGGAGATGGAGGCGGAGGCTGTTCGCCTGGGAGGAGGAGATGGTGGGGGAATTCATATTACTGCTTGCTAATGTTATTCTGCAGGTTAACAAAGACGACAGATGGCTTTGGTCTTTGGAGACCTCAAATTCTTTCACTGTTCGCAGCATGTATAACTCTCTAACTATTCAACCGCAGATAGAGTTACCAGTTGATGCTTCATCTATTTGGCACAAGGATGTTCCTCTTAAGGTGGTGGTGTTCGTCTGGCGCTTATTTCGGGACAGATTGCCTACTAAAGACAATCTCCTCCGGCGAGGTGTTATTCATCAGGATGTGCGTGGCAGGATGTGACTTTGTCGAATCAACTCCTCATTTATTTTTGCATTGTAATATTTTCGGTTCTGTTTGGCACTTGATTTATGGGTGGATTGGTGTCTCCGTGGTCAACCCATTTTACGTCCCGGATCATTTCAATCAGTTTGTCTATTGTGGTGGGATCGGGAAGAAACGGCGATCTATTTTACAGGTTATTTGGTATGCAGCTATCTGGGAAATCTGGAAGGAAAGAAACAACAGACTGTTTAAAGGCAAAGAAAGCCCGCTTTTTCAGGTGGTTGAAAGGATTAAGTTCATCTCCTATATGTGGTTGAAGGCGAAGCACACTTCTCTTCCCTTCCAGCTGCATGGCTGGTGGCTTAGTTCGTTCACCATTTTGGGCATAGGCTAATAGTTTCTTTCCTTTTGTTCTTATTTTTCTGTTTTTGGCTCCCTTTGTAAATATTGTTCAGACCTTGTCGTTTTTCCTTGGCACCCCTTGTGCTGGAAATAACGCTTTTATGTGATAATATATTTCATTTTAGCCTCTAAAAAAAAAAAACAAAGCGAAATGTGCTCAAGACAACCTTCATCCCACACATCATTAAAGACAAATATATAACCTAGACCAAAAAAAAAAAAGACAAATATATAACCTTTTCATAACTAAACATTCACTTCTTCTCTTTCTTAATACGCTTCTTCAACTCGAGTATGGTGGATGCACCGTCCAATAGAAAAACATCTTCATTCAATTATTTGCCATATTTGTATATGAGAGTAGTCTAATAAATGTTTGATTCCTCTTACAACGCTCTGGATTTTTGATGCGAAACATTACGCCTATTTCATTTTATTTATAGAACAAAATCGCATTTATAAATTATTTTGATATTAATCTTAAGTTTTTTCCCTATTTGTGTTTTTAAATAATAGATATAATACAAAAAAATAATTTAGTAAATGAGTAAACTATCTTTTTTATAATGTGTTTTATGTTTGAGTTCCACAAAGTCATTTGCAGTTTTTGATGTGAACAAATTATTAAGGATGATTGAGTTTTATCCAAATGATATTATAGATTTGTCGAAAGTGGCGTTTTAAGTTCCGCAAAGTCATTTGCAGTTTTTGATGTGAACAAATTATTGAGGATGATTGAGTTTTATCCAAATGATTTTATAGATTTGTCGAAAGTGGCGTTACGCCATCAACTTAAGAATTATATTAGAAATGTTCGATCTAACCGAAAATTTGCTAAGTTGAAAGGGCTTTAAGATCTTTGTGCAAAACTTGTGGAAATAAATAAATGCAACACATTTGCTATGGTTTATAAACTTTTGAAGTTGACTTTGCTCTTGCCGGTAACCACTACAAGTGTTGAACATGTTTTTTCAGCTATGAAAGTAGTGAAGAGTAATCTATGTAATAAAATGGGTGATCAGTGACTAAATGACCGTCTTGTAACTTATATAGAAAAGGATGTTATTTTAATATTTAACAATGATGTCATTTTAACTCATTTTTAACAAATTGATAGGAGACAAGATTTTCATTGTAATGTATTGTATCAAACAATGTTATTTCTTATTTTTAATATAGTTTACATTTTATTTTTTTTGAAAATTTAGCCCCACATGTACCAAAAGTCGAGATCTGCCCCTGATCGTATGATAAGAGAAATTTATATATTTTCATATGGACATACATGCATCGTCATCACACAATCATTCTATAAAATAATCTATAAATAGTAACTCGTAGGACGGATAACTGCCCTTACCTTAGGCGTCTTTTCTTTTTATCATGACTCTTAATCCCACACAACAAGGGTTCACCAAGAGAACAAAATGGAATCAAGCAGCACAGAAGAATGGGAACTTCAGATGAGGCTTGAAAGATGCATGAACAAGAGAGTATACGCTTGAAAGAAGGGAGTGCATGGGGTGACTGATCTGGCACGAGTAGGATTTTGTATACATACATATATACAAGATATATGAGATGCATGGTTCACTAAATTCATTAAAGTGGAAGTAATAAATTAAAGAAAAGTAAGCTACGGATCGGGAGAAATAGAGTTTAAGAACTTCAAAAACTTTCTCGTAGAGAGAGGGATAAAATGGCGCACAAGGAGAGACAAGTACGAGCACAATTTTAATTTTAGAATAAATGGTCACTTTGATCCTTGACTGTGTACTTCGTTAAAATAAAGATCTCAGACTCAGGGTTAAATATAAAGTAGTCTGTGCAATTTGTTATCACTTTAATTTCTGACGTTAAAAACTTCTGCAAATGTTCCTTCAGAGCATGTGACATAAACAAGTAAGCATTAGGAGGAAGATAACAAACACTGTCATAGCAAATGTTCCCTTTGATTTTGAACAAAAGAGAGGATTAGATGAGATTTAGGGATTTGAGGATTAAATTCAGGATTTAGGAATTTCATATTCAATTTAGGGATATTGATTTTCGGTTCAAGGACTAAAGTGACTGTTTTCTACTTTAACTTTAGTCCCTGCGACACATCACATGTCATGCCAGCACAAAATATTTGTCATCTCAACAGTTAACATAAGTTTTTAACAGACAAACTTGGTGCATCATGGTATCCTGTCAGACGCGGGTGCTGGTTGTTTATGTGGTTGCGGCGATACCGAGACAACTCAACACTTATTCATCTCTTGTGATTTTTATGGCACCTTGTGGTCTCAGGTTCGAGCTTGGCTTGGTGTGTCAGGTCCAGACTCATTTACCGTACCAGATCATTTCTATCAGTTTACTCATTCAGCAGGTGGCGGACGCGCAAAATGCTCTTTCATGCAACTTGTGTGGTTGATTAGTGCGTGGATAATCTGGAATGACCGTAATCAACGATTGTTTAACAATTTGGGTAGCTCTATTGACCAGTTGTTGGACAAAGTAAAGCGGTGCTCTCTTTGGTGGCTAAAAGCTAACAATGCTATATTTGTTTTTGGTTTCCATTTGTGGTGGTCAAGTCCTTTGGCTTGTCTGGAACTTACCTATCTTTGATTAACACTATTCTTTTGTAATTATTTGGGAGCTCCTTCGCACTACTTGTGCTTGGGTGAGCTCCCTCCTTGTTAATATATAAGTTCCATTTTTGATTGTCCAAAAAAAACATAAGTTTTTAACGTCAGAGACTAAAGTGATAACAGAAGTGCATATTCATGGATTATTTTGTATTTAATCCTAAGTCAGAGACTTTTGAGACAACGAGGTGCAGAGTCAGGGACAAGTGACTATTTACTCTTAATTTTATTTAGGCTTAATTGCACTTTGGTCCTACATTTTAACCAACTTACGAAATTGGTCATGTCTTTTTCCAATCGAACAAAGATGTCCCTATACTACCATTTTTATTGCAATTTTGATCCTAACTCTCTGATTGGCTTCCAAAAAATGCTGATTTGTTCAATTTTTTTAAGGTTAAATATGTTTTAGATTCCTATAAATATGTCAATTTTTCATTTTAGTCTCTCTAAAAAATTTCTTCAACTTTTAGTCCCTCAAAAAATTTTCATCTTCACTTTTTGTCCCTCTTTTAAAGTAAACTCATATGTAGAATTCATATTTTTGAATAAAATTTTGCAGAAAAATTCATAATATTATAAGAATCTCCAAAAAAAAATTAGAATTTTTTAAGAAAACATGAATTTAATATGAATTTTTATATGTTTGACAGTTAAAAATTCATATTTAATTTATGTTTTGTTAAAAAATTCTAATTTTTTTTTACAATATTCTACACACTTCTGCAAAATTTCATTAAAAAATACAAAAGTTAACTTAAAAATAGGAACCAAAAGTAGTGATTGAAAATTTTATAGGGACTAAAAGTTGAAGGAAAATTTTTGAGGGACCAAAACAAAAAGTTGGTATATTTATAGAGACAAAAAACATATTTAACCCTTTTTTTAATGATGTTGGCTAAAAAGCACTTAAGTGGCATTTCCATCATGAAAATGACATTAACATGTCATCAAATAAAAAAATTAATTAGAAAATATTTAAAACATTTCAGAAATTAAAATAAAAACATTTCATGGAAAATTAAAAGATCAAATTAAATAAATTTTGGGTTACAACCATAAAACTAAAAACTCCAGAACATTCATCTTCTTCATTGGTCTTCATCTTCAACCCCAAAAACCATCACATACCAACACATCTTTTTTTCTCTTATCTCCTTTGAAGCATGGGTACTCCAAACATGGAGAAGTACTAGTACTCTAAACATGGGTCCTCTAAAATCGTGCATTCAATTGTTCAAAAGTTAAAAGATTCTTATATTTTATGCTTTTAGATTCTTATACATGTGCCCTTAGGATATGTTAACAAGAAGATCTTGTTAGAAAATAATATTTTTGTTAACGTCATCACATACCAACACATCTTTTTTTTCTCTTATCTCCTCTGAAGCATGGGTACTCCAAACATGGAGAAGTACTGGTACTCTAAACATGGGTCCTCTAAAGTTGTGCATTCAATTGTTCAAAAGTTAAAAGATTCTTATATTTTATGCTTTTAGATTCTTATACATGTGCCCTTAGGATATGCTAACAAGATCTTGTTAGAAAATAATATTTTTGTTAACGTCATTGTTATTACGGAATGGAGGAAGTAATATTTTATAATCGATGCCAAATAGTAAATGTAATTAAAAAAATCTCTTTTCTTTTTAGATCTTATGTACACACATTTATTGATGTGTATATTAGAGACCTGATTCATAGGTGTACTTTATTATTTTTAGTAAATCTTAATAAAATATTGCATATATTTTCTTTTTTCTATTATTTTAAAGGAAATGTTAACTAGTGCTCGGGGCATTAGTTAAGAAGATTAATATGGAAACTTTGCATTAGAAAATGATGAAAAAATTAAAAAAGTTGTTGTCTTTAATAAAATATTTCTATATTTAACTTTCTTAACTAGTGCCGGCAGTGGTTAACACAACCCTTATTTTAAAATTAATTGTTTTACAAAAGATTATAAAATTAATTGTAGGATTCTACTGTTAGTTGACTATGTTAGATTGAAAGCTTTTTTTTTCTTCATGTGAGCTTAGCTTAGTTGGTAAGAACAGTGTATAATATAGGCAAGGTATGAGGTTAGAACCCCGGACACCACACAAAAAAAAGACCCTCATAAAAATGTGTACGCTAACAAGCTTAAGGACAATATTTAAGGAATCCATTATAAGAAATTTTATTTTGAAAACACAGGTCAAACAAGTAAAACACATGTAATAGTAATAATTACATAAGTTTCTATGCAAAAAGTTACTCAAACGCCTCAATAACACTTGTTAGTATTTCCCTTAATTATAATTAAAATATTTCTAATAATAAATGTTATTTACAAATGTATGCCTATAAATAAGTTAAGTGAAAACATTGAATAGAGATATAGGAAATATAAACATTGAGAAAAGTTTTGGCGATGAACAAGATGAAGAAAGGTATCACCATGATCATGATGATGATGTTAATGGTCATGCTTGTTGTTACTCAAGTATGCAACGCAAATCAATCTCTAGATACTAGTACTAAAGAATATTGTGATGATTGTAAGTTGAAATGCGAGAAAAAATGTAGCATTTACCTTTGCCAACCAACGTCTCTTTCAACCGAGTTGTGTTCACAGGACAAAAAGTCCTCAATTTTACTCGTTAAGATCAATTTTAGGAGATCGTGCAGTATATGTCAATTGATATGTGACACTTATGGATAAATATTTCATGCTATAGTGATCCAATTTAATCAACATCTCCCAAATGAAAATAAACTTACTAGAAAATTGCACAAGTGTTGATCGTACGGTTTAGTTGAAATTCTCTTTATATGGAGACTACTCGCGTGCATGCTTTTAAGAGCAGATAAAAGTAGTGGCCTATGAATGTTGGCCAACCATCATTGAGGTTGTGGTTAAAGAACAACAGATTAATCCGCAGAATACACTCTTGGAGAGGAGTGGAGAGATTTATGTCGGGACCTAAATACGAAAGCAAAGATCTGTTCCACCATCGGTCCAAACGATAAAAAATTGTAGGTTTAAATGCAATTTTGATCTCCCTATTTTTAAAATTGTGAACTTTTGATACTCTTATTTTCAACATCAATTTTCTCATTCCTAGTTAGAAAGTCAACAAAAAAATTTGGTCCCCCTCCTATTTAAATGATGTGGCAAGCTCATTAATGACATTGGATCCTACATGACATTGTCTATGTGCACATATCTTGACACATCATTTCCACTTCATTAAAATTTAAATATAATCATAAAATTAAATAACAAATTAATATTAAAAAAAATTTTAAAAAAAAATAGAGAATAAAATTAGAAACCCTAAAAAAATCCCAAATTTTACATAAATTAAAATTTTAGTTGTTGAAAAGTCCATTGCAAAAGAAAAGGCACGAACCGGAACCTGTGTATGTCAACTTGTAACAGAGTAGTGACAAAAGCATCCATCTTGAAAAACAAATTTCAGAATACATATATACATATAAGCTTGTGATTGATTATTAACAAATGTAATTTACTTCCAAACGTGTAATGGAGGGTCTGATTGAAGATTATGTACAAGTAATTAACTTTTATGGTGGTGACCCTTGTAACGTCCATCTCTGATATAGCAGAAAATCAACCTATTAATTCAACACTCTTGTGAGTTTTTTTTATCTGTCGGCCAAGGTTGCCCTACCATGCACCCTCTCTCTTCCTCTATGTGTGACTGATAAATAGTGCAATATAACAGTGAGTTTAGTTCACCACAATTGATGGGATGAACCTGGAAAGAAATTGAAGGATGTTCTTCAATTTGGGATTTCTCTCTTTAATTTAGGAATAAAAGAACAATTTAGGGTTGTTAATTTTATTCTCCAATTTTTTTAAATTTTAATATTTATTTGTTATTTAATTTTATGATTATATTTAAATTTTAATGACGTGGAAATGATATGTCAAAATATGTGTCACATGAGTTTGCCACATCATCTAAAGAGGAGGGGGACTATTTTTTTTTTTGACTTTCTAACTAGGAGGATGAGAAAGTTGGTTTTGAAAATAGGGGTATCAAAAGTTCACAATTTTAAAAATAAGAGGATCAAAATTGTATTTAAGCCAACATTGTAGAGATATTTTGTATATATACACTCATTTAGGATATGCAATTTGGATGACATGTATTTGGTCAATATGAAAGCAACCTATGTTTGTGATGTTAGGTTAACAATGTCTAGTTAAACATCAACTGTGGTATTAAATTAAGTCTAAAGTTAAAAGATTTCCATATTGCACACAACATCTAAGATGTTTAAGAGTGTCTCTCCCTATAATTTGATTGACAACTTTTGAATTTTTGGCTTAATTTGGTTCATTAACTTCAATAAATAACAGGTTAGGTGGTTGAACATATAACCTCCTATCACACTAATTTCTATGTTCCTCCCTCAAATCACCTTAATTAACACATTCTTTTTACAAAATTATTGATGCAACTACTTTTTTTTAATATATGACTTTTCATCTTCAAGACAAATTAGTAGAATTAATAAAGAAATATTTAAAACAAAATAATAAATATACCTAATAATTTGAAATGAGTCTCATGATTAGTGACAATTTCTTTCTCTAAATATTGCTTATGATAATGAGAGAAACAAGTATATAATAGAAGTAAAAGTGAGCACAAAATTGATGTAATGTAACCAAACATGAGTGGGATACAGTCATTCAATGAGATTACCTAATGGGAAAAAATGTAACTGTATGACTTTATGAAATTTTCTGCTCTATATCAACTACCCTGTTGATAGTGGATAGAGTCCTTAAATTGAATGAACAATAACTTCGTACCATATTTGAATGAGTCCTTAATTTGAATGAACAATAATTTCGTACCATATTTGAATAGTAGCATAGTTTCCAAATATATAGTGATCAAATATCAATTTAATTAATTTGATAATTTTCATTACACACTAGATGACATTGTAAACCAAAAATAACATGAGTTCAAAACGAATTTTAACCAAAACACAGCAAGTTAGCAATCAATCATTTTCACATTCCTTACTTTAGTTAATACAAGTAAAAGTAGAAATAGGGAATATGAATATCATAGACTTATATAAACCCACTACCACATCACAAAATCTAGTAGAATTCACAAAACAAAAAAGAGTACGTTCATTCTCAGCAAATTTTCATCTCATCATTATGACTAACATGAGAGTAGTTCTCATCACTCTCCCCCTGTTGTTGGTCACCATCATAAGCTTGGTTGTTACAATGAGAGTTCAAGCTGCAGCTCGTGCTTTCTTTGTTTTTGGTGACTCACTTGTTGACAGTGGCAACAATAATCATTTGCTAACCACAGCACGTGCCGACTCTCCTCCTTATGGCATCGATTATCCCGGTCGTCGTCCCACCGGCCGCTTCTCCAATGGTGTCAACCTCCCCGACCTTATCGGTAAGTAACCGCACCTTCATCTTTGGTTATTTCTTCTAGAGTATAATATATGTTTTGAATGACAATGATTTTGGCTAAAACATGGAAGCGTTGTGATTTTGTTAAAATTGATTCTTATAGTGTAGCACAGTGCGATTCTGTCAAATTCATGGTCAAAACAACATGTCCATATTCTTATACATTACATATATATATATATATTTCTTAGATCTTAAATATAAACAAAAAAAATCAAATAAGTTTGATTTAATATTAGATCCAAATACATTTGATTTTTTACTTCTATTTATAAATTAGATAGAGTATATGTTTTTTTATTTTTTATTTTGCAGTACTCTTGAATAAATGCTGACATATGAAACATTATGGTTGAATAATGTTGTAGGCCAGCATATTGGACTATCTGAACCCACATTGCCATATTTGAGTCCTCAATTGACCGGACAAAGGCTATTGGTTGGAGCCAATTTTGCTTCAGCTGGGATTGGAATCCTTAATGACACCGGCATTCAATTTGTAAATTCATTAATTTACTTCATATGTTTCAATTCTCTAACTTTAAGTACACTAATCTAACTACTAGTAGCATTGAAGGGATTAACATGAAATGTTAATTCTAAACAAATTTGGTTATATATTAAGGATCGATGTAGCAATTCATGCCAAGAGAAAATGTTTAAGTTTTATTCTAACTATTAAAGTCGTATATTCATTAGAATATTCTCAAAAAACAATATTAATTAGAATGACAATTATATGCAGGTGGGAATATTAAGAATGTTTCAACAGTTTTCGTTGTTTGAGCAATACAAACAAAGATTGAGTGGAGAAGTAGGGGCTGAGGAGGCAAATAGAATTGTTAATGGAGCTTTGGTACTTATAACACTTGGTGGTAATGATTTTGTCAACAACTATTTTCTCACTCCATTTTCAGCCAGGTCTCGTCAATTCAATGTGCCACAATACTGCACCTATCTTGTCTCTCAGTATCGAAATATTCTTATGGTGATTCTCTCTTTCTTTCTTTACCTTCTTTCATCTCAAGATTAATGGCTTAATGCATGCAATTTTAATGTCAACCTATAATGTTTTCATGTGTTGAATTCGTATTGATGTGGGCTTTGTCGACAAAATTTTGAGCTTATAGCTTATAAATTTATTTACTATAAGCTAACTTATTAATTACTGTCAATACTTTTTACCGAACAGAGCCTAAATGGTATGTAATTGTAATGCAGAGGTTGTTTGACTTGGGAGCTAGAAGGGTGCTTGTGACCGGAACCGGTCCATTGGGTTGTATTCCTGCTCAACTTGCTACTAGGAGCTTAAATGGAGATTGTGTAAATGAGATACAACAAGCTGCTCAAATTTTCAACCAGCTTTTGCTTCAAATGACTAAAGACCTCAACACCCAACTGGGATCTGATGTGTTTATTGTTGCCAATGCTTATCAAATGAACATGAATCTCATCACCAATCCTCAAAGCTTTGGTATCTTCAACGTTTACCTAATTTCACTTTTTCTCTATTCCTTAGCTTTTTCTTCTTTTGAACTTTTATTGCTACTTAATTTAGTTTTATTATCTGTAGAAATGACACTTGGTGTCAGCTTATGTTAGTGTTCGACACCTTGATGATACATATGTGATGATATTTAATCAAATAGCTTCTATTTTTTTCAATGTTTCTAGTCACATTGATTATCAACTAATCTTTAATTGTTGGTGTGAGCAGGTTTTGTTACATCAAAGGTAGCTTGTTGTGGCCAAGGACGTTTCAATGGAGTGGGACTATGCACTGCCTTGTCAAACATATGCCCAAATCGTGATCTCTATGCTTTTTGGGACCCTTTTCATCCAACTGTACGTGCTTTGGAATTTATCGTTGGAGACATCTTTAATGGAACCTCTGATTTTATGAGCCCTATGAACCTTAGCACCATCATAGCCATGGACTCCAACATCTAATAAAAGGCCTGCACTTATTTATTTTTTGACTCTTGCATACAAGATGCGAAAATGTCATTGTATTTTTATTTTATCGAATTTATGGATCATGTTTTACATCATATGTGTCTTGAATCCATTCGACTTTTCTGTATGGTAATGATAATTTTTTTTTACTAATATGATATTGTTACTAATAATGAAATTAGTGAAATTGTTGGTCCTCGTGAGCTTAGCTCAGTTGGTATGGACAATGCATAATATATGCAAGGTTCAGGGTTTAAACACTTGCCACCACCAAAAATTAGTGGAATTGTTGTGATACCATAAATCTTAATTAGGAATACATAACAAAGTCGAAGAGTTTTGATTAAAATACACATAGATTTTACGAGAATAAAAAATATCACATTTTACCTAACCAATTAGTATGATATCTGTGTCATGCCCCGGAAATTAACGTATTTAAAAAATATTAATAAAAAATATAATTTTAAATTAATTTGTAAATGAATTTACACACACAAAAAAGTACATCTCAAATAAAAAGAGTGTATATTTTAGTTATTCGACATATAAGTTATTATACATTTAAGATAAATTTAGTAGAAATTATAAAGCTAATAGTATTATTGTATAGTTTTTAAAAAATGTATTATACCGTTCTATTAAGATATTTAGTTTTACAAATATAAAGTATATATATTGTAGAGGTGTGAAAACCGAACCAACTTAAACCGAAAATCACAAAAAATGGTGTTTAGTTTGAATGTGTTCAAGCCAATTTTTCACCCACCCGCGCGGTTCGGTTTGGATTTTGGTTTTTGTTTTGCCACCCAAACCTTGGACTTAATTGGGGTGATTGGTATTTTTACCATGTTACCGTACATAGTAGTTTCAGCAAGTTTATTTTGGTTGTAGTTCTCCTGGGTACAATTTGGTGGCTCTATTGATGTGTAATTAACCTTGCTTGCCCGAATATGACTTGTGATATGTGTTGCAGTTTAATTCTCATGTGTTCTCCTTTTAGTTCCTGATATGTTTTCTTTGTTTAAAGATCTAGTGTTGTGTTTGAATGACTTATATGTATGTTTTGATAATTTAATTTAGTTATTTTAATGTCAGCAAGGGTGTTTAATGTTTGTTATCGTGTGGTGATTGAAGTTTTTCGCCTTTGTGGGATTTACGTGGTACACTTGACACAATATCATTTTCTTTATTATTATTATTATTATTTGTTTTAATTTTTTTAATGACCGTGATTCAATTGAAAATTATGTGATTAAATACAATGTCAATGTAAAGTTGTAATTAGTCGGACATCCAATCACAGTTTATTAATTTGTGAGAATATGTTTGACAATTTTAAAATAGAATACAATTATTTATTTTATTGTTGTGGCGACGAATTGTGATTTAGGATGTCATTTTGTACTCGTAAGTGGGGATCTCCCGTGGGGACTACCCCGTTTGGGGTCCAGTAGGCGGGGAACTCTCCCTGCATGGATGAGATGAGGGAACGTCCTAGAATGGTGGTTTGGGGATGGGAAATTTATTTGACTTATTTAAGAAGATTTAATTGGTCATTAAGGAGAATATCCTCATTAAAATTAATATGTATTTGATATATTATAATGTGATGACTTATTTAAGAATTTCGTAACTTTGTATCACATTTATATATCATTTAATTTGCTTATAATCCTTTTAATATTTTACTTCCCTGATGAATTGCATTAATATGAGAAGAAAAAAAATAATATGACTATAATATTTAAAATCTTAGTAAAATACAATAAATATAAAAAAAATTTGATTTACGATTTTTTTATAACATTTTTTTTATTTAGGTTAAAAATGGATTAATGTGTTAGAATAATCGATTATTTATAAAAAAATATTAATTTCTTTATGAAATTTTTTGTTAAACAATTATTTCGTTTTATTTTTGAAAAACTGAAATTAAAACAATTATAGTTATAGTTTTAAAAAATCAAAATATTTATTTATAATAATGATAATTAAAACTTAATATAAGGAGAATATTAAGATTTATTTATTCATTTTTTGAAATATTACAATGTGATAACTTATTTGCTGGGCCAATAAAGTAAGGGCTTCAGACCCCTGAATTTTTTAGGCCTCACATTGAGCCCGAATCTTTTTCGCTTTAAATATATTTTGCCTATTACTTTTTCCACCCTCCGCTGTTCTCGTGCGCCCTACAAAAAATACATGAATACCCCTGATCCGGATTATGTAATCCGAACCAAATTATTAGCATTTTCGGAAAACGAAATCCGAACGGTTACAATATCTGATTTTTTTTTCTTTGATGTCAAAGGTCTCTGTTGACCGTTATATAACCATTGCATAAGCTGCAAAGCAATTGCAGGGGTTCTATGAACGTTCAACAATGATCATGACACCACAAACACTCCTAAAAAACTAAACAAAAATTGAAGAAGATGTAAAGAAAAGAGGTGAAGTGAAGAATAAAGGAAGATGTTGAAGATGGAAGCCTATTTATAGCCTGAAACAAGTCATAGGTCATAAGTACAGTCAATGAAAACGTGTTTGTGGTGCTAACCGTCCAAAAATGCATTAATGGCTCCATTAACCGGCCAAACCTTTGGTGAAACGCCACCGTCTAAAACAACTGAGGGTTTTCGGATTATATAATCTGAAAATGACAAAAGCATTCCGAATTATATAATTTGAACAACACTAGAATACCTATTTGGAGGTTTTTTTTTTAAGTTTTCATGGAATATGACATAGAAAATAATTAATAAATGCATAAACAGGAAAGATATTTTAGGATGGTGTTCGAAAAGGTGTTTTTGCACTCGATCATGCTGGCCTGCCAACTAACATATTTCTATCGGAAGGCCAACTGGATCGAGCTCATAAAAACATTTTCGGATTCAGATCTCCAACATAAGGATGAAAGACAAGGTGTTTTAAGAGGATTGTTTTGAGTTAGATCATGCTATCTTGCCAACTGAGATATTTTTATCGCCAAGGCAGCAAGATCTAGCTCATAGCAAACCTCTTGGTATTCAAATATAGAACAACCTCTTTGTATCTATATATTTTTGACAGCAAGTTGAGGATCTTCATCATGTTGTTATATAGAGAGCTATATATTTAAAACAACATGAGCTATATATCTATGCAGCCTCTTGTAACACCCTAAACCCCACATGTTATTTTCTAATAAAAATACAATAATTAATTAAACATGCAAGGGTGTCACATATCTTCTTCAATTCAAAAATACTTCATTTAAATTAAAAATGTAACAGCAGAATAAATTTTTCAAAACATCAAAGTAACTTTCACATCATTTGTATCAACATCAAAACTGAATTCAAAAGAATTCTAAAACCTAATCTAAAATAGAATAAATCTCTAATCCCTAGTGTCATAGACTAGAGCTTTGACTCGATAAAGACTCCCAAAAACGATAAGTAAATGAGTAGGCTCCAAAGCCATCTTCAGAGACTCACTGCTACTAAACTTCTTCTTCCTGCAAATCTATACCACAAGGGTGTAGGCGCCCAACCCGCCACTAGAGGGTGAGAATATATCCAACACAAGAGATGCATAATCACATGTATAGATCCAGATAAAAGAACACAACAATTACATTTAGGCATGTATGCGTCATAGTCAAACATTATTCATATTTAAATATAAAGTTTCATTTAATAAAAATCAAATAGGCATCGACCAACATCTTATAATAACATATAAGCATCGAGAACATTTAAGAATATCAAGTAACCACTTAGCAAAATACAAATCATTCACATAATCATAAAGAAGCACATCTTAAAATAGTTACACTTTTTTAAATAACACGTCTATTAATTCCACATCTTCAAATAGTACATCAATGACACATCGTTAAATGACACATCATCAAATAATTCACAAATTACACTTCATTAAATATATAATCAAATTCACCACATCTTCAAATATGTTTGACAATGAATGCAATGTCCCTAACTTGACTCTATATGCATGTGGTACCGGTTTTGAATATCAGAGTTATGTTACTGATTTATCCCCCATCTTTAAATCGGACTAACCATGAATGCATGAACACCAAATAATGACTCAACAAATGCACATCCTTAAATGACTCGACAAATACACATCTTTAAATGAGCCGACAAATGCACGTCTTTTTTTTGTTTTGAAAAGGCTAAAATGAATTATATTACCAAAAATAAGGTGTCCTTCTAAGCACAAGATGTACAAAGAAATCGACACCAAAGACGAAACAACTTTTACATAAGAAACCTGTACACTAAATTAAAAACACATGAACAAAATAAACTCTAGCCTATGTCCAAGATGGCGAACGGACTAAGCCACCAACCATGGTAGTTGAAGGGAAGTGAAACAAATTTCACCTTCAACCACGAATAGGCAAGAATCTTAATCTTTTCTACCACCTGAATAATCGAGCATACTTTATCATTGAAGAGCCTGTTATTTCTTTACTTCCAGATTTCCCACACTGTAGCAAACCATATAGCCTGTAAAATCGATCGGCGCACTTTGGAGATCCCACCACTAAAACTGAATTGATTGAAATGATCTGACATATAAAACGGGGCAGCCGCGGATGTGCCAATCTACCTATTAATAAACTGGCAAATTGACCCAAAAATATTACAATGTAAAAATAAATGATTTGAAGTTTCCGTCAACCCGCAGCCGGACACACAAAGCATGGAGGCTTGATCCAAAATGTAACACCCTATTTTCTTATTTAATTATTTTTGGTTGAGTTTAGAGTCTTTATATGACTTATATGATTTATGTTGATTTATGACGTGTTGTGGTGTTTTAATATTTTATTAAGTGGCTTTATATTATTATTTAGTAGAATATGTTGGAAAATTAGAATAAATATATTTGAGGGGATGGTTTGAATTTAGTAAGAAAATACGTTGTTTGGATTTAGTAAGAAAATACGTGGTTTGGATTTAGTTATAAAAATACGTGGATTTAGTTAGAAAATATGTTGAGGGTGTGAGATATAAAAGCCAAGAGCCAGACACAAATTAGGTTCACAAGCTTTTGGAGAAAAAGAGGAGAACCAAGAGAAGAGGAGAACCAAGAGAAAAGAGAACCTGTAGAGTCTTGCAATCACCAATCTAAGGTAAGGGTGGGAATAATATTCTCTAATCTTAGGTTGTATAATTCTGATATTGAATCTAACATATAGTTTTGTTGTTGTTGTCGTTGATGTCTTACGTTGTTGTTGATGTTGTTGTTGTTGTTGTTGTTGACGTTGTCGTTGATGTCTTACGTTGTTGATGTTTTCAAGTCGTTGAAGTTGTACGTTGTTGTTGATTAAGTTGTTGAGTCCATGCATACTCATATAAAGTCAGGAGCTATGCTCCAGTGTTGATTTTAGGAGCTATGCTCCAGCGTTGATTTTAGGAGTTAATACTCCAGCGTTGATTGGTACCACATGCATATTGCATAGTCAAGTTGTTGTTGTGTCGTTGCATTGTCGTTATTGTTGAGTTGTCGTCGTCGTTGTTGAATAGCTGTTGTTGATTTAAATGCTAAATGGAACTAAGTGAAGTATATGTGAATTATTATTGATAACAAGCATATGTGAACTATTATTGATAATAAGTATATGTGAACTATTATTGTTGTTAATTGTTGTTGTTTAGGTTGTTAAAATTTCGTTGATGAATTATATACTTATTATTATTGAATGTGAAATCTCACCCCTTCTGTTTGAATGTTGCCCCTATGTTGGTAACGTACAGATAACCAGGCTTAGCTGTTGGTGTGAGTTGACTCTCTCGTGTGTCGTCTTAGGGTCGCTCTGATACGTAACAGGATGGGGATTCTTGCTTGCTTTCCATTTTTACGTATTGTTTTATGAACTATGTTGTTGAACCTTTTTGGATTAAGATTTTCCTTTAAGTTATTTATGTTGAGGCTGTAGTGCCAAAGATTGTTGAACAAAGTTGTTGATTTGAAATAATTTTCCGCTGCGATATAAATGAATTTTTGACAGGGTTGTTTTGATAAATAGTAACTTTACTCTATTTATGTTTTAAAAGTAGTGTGACATTCCGTTTTACGTTGAATACTCTGATTATTTGTATTATTTACATTGTTGGGAAAACGGGGTGTTACACAAAACACCACGACGATGAAGATTGTCCTTCGTAGGTAACCTGTCCCGGAACAACCGTCAAGCAAATAGCACAACCTTCAAAGCAAATAGCACGTCTTTAAATAGCATCATCGTCAAATATCACATCTTTATATAACACATCTTTAAATCACACATCTTCAAATAACACATCATCAAATAATTCACAAATTACACTTTGTCAAATAATTCATCGATTAATGATTTCATTATAACACTTATCTCTATAAAATTACTTAAAAGAAGATAGTATATATTATTATGAATTAAAATTATAACAATTCTTCAATGAACATTATGAGCACACTGTTATCTCAGAGAACATAATTTATAGATATACATTGGACACAGTGGGGAATACTTATCAATGGAAATTAAATTAAATAGTCACGACAACAAAGAAATAAACATGGAGTATGAATTGAATGGACCAGTAGCATGAAAGTAAATTAAGCAACAAGCATATGTGGGTCACGGCTCGTAGTAAGCATCAAATACTTCTTTAATTGAAATTGAAACAAAGAGGCAGCAACAAGTGATTAATTTGGGTTTGCACGGGACATTATTGATTTATCCAGCAATGAAAATTAAATTAAACGACCAATTCATATACGATACAACATTAATAATAGAAACTTCCAGGAAGATACAATATAATCATATTTTAAATCACTAATTTAACATAAAAACATCACAAACTAGAAACAAACATTCACAATTAATCACAAAACACAAAAGGACACAAATTTAATCATAGATTCATCAAAGGAATATTAAAAAAACAATGAAAATTAACAACCCTTCACTATCCATATGATCATATAACTCCTATGGTGAATAGAGACTCCCCCCTTACCTCTAGTTTGTAAAATTGATGAATTTCTACGGTTGAATCTCCTAAGCTCTTCTCTCTTTGCCTCCTTTGTCTCTTTTCTCCGCAACCCTAATTTTTCTTTGATCTCTAATATTTTCTCCGTTTGTTGTAACTCTATTTTCCTAATATTCTCATCTATTTATAATATTCATCTAAGTTTGTTACTAATCTATCAGCTAAGTTTGTTACTAATATTTTCAGATTACTATATGCAGCTCTCGAATTTGTTACTATTCTTTCTCTAACCACAATGTCTTGCTATTCACCCTCCCCTCCGCTCAAATCATTAAAGCACTACTCATTTCACTAACTACACCTCTTTTCTATCCAGTTTTACTAATCCACCTCTTTTCGCACTCTATTTTCTTCTTCTATAAAAAATAAAAACTCTATTTTCTTTCTAAATATTATTTTCTCTCACTCTTTAACCGA
>Ga0315915_1004017_pt1 | contig 18617 bp, 12 predicted proteins | sample MpolbnodulesMG_FD_207738 | JGI IMG/M metagenome (GOLD analysis project Ga0315915, IMG submission 207738) | Medicago polymorpha root nodule microbial communities from Los Angeles, California, United States - branched nodules | ecosystem: Host-associated > Plants > Roots > Nodule | place: USA...
GACTGAATTGACCAATACCCTCTCTTTTGGCTCCCAAGATTAAATTTGTTCCTTTGCATGAATTGTGAAACATGATATCAGACACGTTTCAAATATACTTGCATTTCATTTCGTACTCACTCTTGTCCACTGAAAGTTCTTATAATCTCATGATTACATTAATGGAAATTAAAGGGAAAAAAAATTGTACAGAAAAAATCTGGGAAGCTTGATTCATCACAAGTCAATGGTACTGCCACTCATGTATCCATCCCATTTCAGAAAATAATGAGCTTGATGGTGTGTTAGAAGCCAAATTTTAATGGGTTTGATATCAGAAAGCGGCTACAAATTTTCCAACAAGTTAATCATTTCAAGGCCAAAAATTGAGAGTCTCTTAAGACCCAGGTTCTAACTTAAGACCTCCAATCTTAAGTGGACCCTACACCACTTTTCAATAAAATAATCATTATTTGAATTAATTAGACTGCTTTTCATTAATAAATAGTTATTGGTGGGACCCATTTAGATCTTTTGATAGAGGATCTCCATTGGAGTGGTTGAGTACCTATTAGGTACTATTATTAAAAAATAATAAAAAAGTGATGTGTCCATGTGAGACCCATTTAAGATCTCAAATGTGAGGGTCTTCATTGTGGATGCTCTTATACACCAATTGAACTTTACTATTAGTTTATCTAGGCGACTTTTCTAGCTCGGTCTAAAACAAGTAACCTATATATACCCAATATTTTTCATTTATAGAAACTTGAATTGATCAATTTACCAACATAGTTGGTCATGCCACTGTATGTGGACTTGGAGTTGTTTAAATTAATTAGTAGTACTTTATTTATCCAAACAGGGCCATATTCTTGTGTTACCTATTTCACAAGTCACAACTCACGCAAAAGGGCTATTAGTAATTTTGATTGAATATTTTGTTCTTTGGTTTTGTTATTAATTGACAGAAAAGGATGTATATTATTTGGTTTTGATAAATTAATCCATACATATAGATTTTATATTTTTAACCATTGAAAACTATAAGCCTTACAGTGAACTTACGGGCATAGTACGTGAGGATTGGCGATTTCAAGGTTCGCTTTCTTTTGAAAGAAGATGATTAATACTCTTTGTCCTTTGCATCACAAAATGTGCCTACAATGAAAATTTTGGTTTTGCTTATGTATATTATTGTTTTTTACGTTTCAATTCAGCCACTCATCTGTCTTCAATTCGCTCCTTTGATATGATGATATGTTCTTCACTGTGAGATCTTATTTAGATTTTTTTTTTAAAGCAAATTCATTTTTTCTACCCAGGAACAGTTTGATGAGCAGAAGGACCAGGTAGCAGTTGACCAGATTTTGGGAGTTGTTTTTCTAGATCCAGAGTGTCCAAATCTTGTGAGTACAAAGATTTTCACCTTGACTCCTTCGTTTAATTATCTGTTACTTTATATCGTGGTCGAGACATTCAATATCAACAATTTTTATTTTTGTTTATAAGTTGTCTGTATATAATACATTAATTGATTCTATATTACTTATGGGATTCTATTTTTGTTCATTAAGATTTTGGAACAATTGAAACGGCAGTTGGCTGATGCTGATGCTGCCCTTGAAGCACGGAAGAAACCTGCAGAAGATGCAAAGCCTAAAATTATTGGTGAAGGGCTTGTCATTGACGAATGGGTCGTATGTTATTTGAACTTTGTAAAATGTTTTCTTTGCAATACTCACTTTTGGACAATGCTTGTCTATCTATCTATATTATAATTCCTGATTATGTTTTTTCAGAAAGAGAGGAGGGAAAGATACCTTGCTAAGCAGCAGGGCGATGTGTTTGTAGATTTTGTATAGGATGTTGGTCTGGATAAATTTGTTAATCTTTAGAGGTTGCTGTCTGAAATGGATTCTAAAAGATTGAATGTTGTAGAGAGGATTTCAATAATATCTACTAATTGGGATGCAGAAGAAATCTTACTTCTTTAAATTTCCAACCCATGAAAAGGCTTAGAGTGTTGGATTTATCAAGTAATGATTTTGTGATACAACTCTCCTCAGAAATAGGTTCATTAATCTATCAGGATCAAACGTATTTCAGTTGCCTATTGCATTTAAGAAGTTGAAAAACTTGAGGGTACTCCTTTTGGATGATATGCTTTACAATTATGCTAAAATTATTCCTTTGGAAGTGTTCGACAGTCTTGAACAATTAAAGGTGTTTAGATTTGGTTATTTACATTTCTCTAAAGGCAACAACAGTACTGTCGAGGAAGAGATATCATTACTAGAGAAACTAGAATCCTTACCAAAATTGGAGGAACTGTGTGTCGATTTAAAAAACTTCGCTAGTATGCAGAGACTATTTCAAATTCAATCAACCAAATTACGAGATTGCTCTAGATGCCTTAGGATATGCATCCTTATTTCATCTTTTGTTACAAAAATAACTTATAACAAGCGCTTATATATGAAAGAATTTATGTTATAAGCTGCCAATTAAATTGTTTATCAAACCAAGCCTATACTTGTGTCTTAGCGCCATATAATTTGTTTCTCAGTATTTTTTATTCTTTATTACCATTTTCGATGTTACTAATTAAACACGCTCCAAATATCATAACAACGGAACTCATAAGTTGTTTTATAAGCACATGGTAAAATCAAAACAAAAAATGGGTATAACGAGTAACTACAAGTACTTTTAATGAATTAAAATTCAAAATAGTGTTTTACATTAAAATGTTTCGTTAATCTTATCATATTAGTCCCTTACGTCATATCAACCTCCGTAAGTACTTAGTTACTCTCATATCAGTCAATATATGAAAAAAGTTAATGTCATCATTGATAAATTATTTTAACGACAGTGACTATTTAACTAATGAAGTGTACAATCAATGACTATTTTAAAATTTCGATATATTGATGAACTATTATTGCTATTCGTCATACATTTAAAGATCAAAATGATTATTTTAAAAAAAACTCAAACATATCGACATTTTATCATAAGTAAAATGCAATAAACCAAAGCAAAAGCAAAAGAAAAAAGTTGAATTATTCAAAAGCAAAAGAAAAGGATGGCATTATTCAAAAGCAAAAGACAAAGTAGAATTATTCAAAAGCAAAAGCATAAACTTGTGGGCCTTTTATTTGAAATCATTTTAAGTAACTCATTTTCAATTTTAATGGTGAACTCTAAAATGCTTATATTAGGTTCTACAATTTTACCATACATGTTAATATTTTATTTTTCTTAGTTGTCCTTTTTCATCTTTTCACCTTTTTAACATTGAGAACGTGAAAGTTGAGTTGCTTCAAGAAAGCATGATTATTACAAGTTGTCCAACTCCAATGAAATTTTTGGTAAAATAATCTTATTTTCAAACTACACGTTGGTAGGTACAACAAAATTATGTTCACTAACGCTTGTTTGATGAAATTGAGATTTTAATTGATTAGGCTTCTTCTTTCGCAATTGTTCACGATACTGATTTTAATTAGTAGCAATTTTCTACCAAAATTTGTCTGCTTTTCTATCATTTTTCACAATAAAGTTCTTTGAAATATTGAACATTGTTTGAATAAGAAGTGCACAATTAATGTCTATTTTAAAATTTTGATATATTGATGAACTATTACTACTATTCGTTATACATTTAAAGACCAAAATGATTATCCCTAAAAAAAAACTCAAACATATCAATATTTTGTTATAAGTAAAATGCCATAAACCAAAGCAAAAGAAAAAGTGGAATTATTCAAAAGCAAAAGCAAAAGCAAAAACTTGTGGGCCTTTTATGTGAAATCATTTTAAGTAATTCATTTTTATTTCTAATGGTGAACTCTAAAATGTTCATATTGGTTTAGTCAAAATTATATTCCTTCCGTCTCGTATTAGGTGTCTTCTTTCCTAATTATTTTGTCTCAAATTATTTATTTCCTCTACAATACTAATACAACATTTATTTTTATTTTTTGTTCAAAAGAAAAAAAAAACATTTGTTTTTATTTTTCACTAACATACCCTTATTTATTGCATTTTAATCATCTATAACTACTACATTAAGTATAATTAACAAAAGCGTTTAAGCAAATGATACATATTTTTCCATTAAAATGGATATTATTAATCATTTTTTTAATAATCATGTAAAACTCAAATGAGACATCTAATGTAAAACAGAGGAAGTACTAACAACGGCAACATATCACGTAAGAAAAACGATAATAATAATATTATTATTTTAATCAAAGTAACCAAAGAATGTCGGACTCCAATGGTGTAGGACCTATAACTTTGATTCACTGTAATGTGGAATTATTGAATACCGTAAATCAAAGCAAAAGAAGAAGTGGCAAAACCAAACCCTTTGTGAAGTAGAAGACACACATGAGCAATATTCTTTCAAAACATTGGAAAAGAATCATTAAGCTGTGTTCTATGTCGAATTAATAATCACACAAGATTACTAAAGACATATTATAATCAGAGGTAAGAACTAGTATACGTTTAAATCCCATTTTTATTGTTCAAAAATATTTATGAGCAATAAATTAAATAAAAAAGAAAGTCTAACTGAGATTTGTTTTTCTTTCTTGCAAGCCTTGATTAATATTTTGAGAATCAAAGCCATGGAAGCATTGGGAGTAATTTGGGAAGTTGCAAAAAGTTTGTTCAGTTGCACAAATGCACAAGCTGCCTATGTTTATAAGCTGCAGGAGAATCTGGAATCACTGAAAGAAAAATGGGGTGATCTTCAAAACAAGGAAAAGGATGTGCAGACAGAAATTGATAGAGCTGAGAGCACAGGAGTGATGAAAAGGACAAATGAAGTGATTGGTTGGCTTCAGGAATTTGAAAAGCTTCAAGAGGTTTTTTTTTTTTGTTTTTGTTAAGTAGCCTAATTTGTTAGAGCTCACACATTTAAATATGGAAAAATGGGGTGTTTCGGATTCAAACCTCAGCCCATACATATAATATACAATATCCCTAATAACTGATTTAAGCTCCTAGGAATTCAAGAGATACTTTTCTAATTTCTAGTATTTCATTATTTGCCTTTAGCCTATATTATATTGATCACTCTCAACCTGTATCATATTGAATTTCAAGTTTACAAATAGGAAAATCTAGCAAGCTATCACCTGTGTGGTTTGATCTCTGTAGAACACCCTCTTAAATACGGATAAAAAACTTTAAATTTAAATAACCAAAACAATCAAGCCAAGATTAGTCTTGTACTAGTCCCAATAATCAAAGCTCATAAAAATACTATGTAGCTGACTGAATCTGTAATTTTTTTTTCTACGGATGATTGAATTTGTTAGTAAAATTAACGATTGAACTAACTTATAAATATGAAATAACACAAAAATGATATATTAAATTAATATTTAATTTTTTAATTAAAATTACTCGGGTGAAATTGAGATAATTAATGATAAGATATAAGCTTTAAACTATATGCTACTTGAATTAGATTATCAAAAAATCTTATAAGCTATAAATTTGTGAGAAAATGTTGGTTACCAAACATAATTTTTATTTAATCAATCGAGCTTATAAGCTATAAAGTCAAATACGGGTCTTACCAAACATACCCAAGTCAAAAAGAACTTTAGGATCATTATCAAATAATAATACACACACAGACACACATAATAGTTAAAATAATAAAATTAAAATATTTTTATTTAAATATTTTTATATGCTATAATATTCATTAATAAAAATTTAAAAGTTTGCATCCTCTAAGCCAAGGTCATGGCAACGCCACTGTGTAGAACCACCAATATGTCAAAGATCTCCCACCATGTATAGGTCTTTGACGCATTGATGATTCTACACAGTAGGTCTTTGACACCTTGATTGTTTGGATTATTTAAATTTAAAGTTCTTTGTCCCAATGTTACCGTGGCAATTGGCCGTTCTTTTTGGCTCAATGTTTTTTTTGCACAAACCAAAATGAATTATATTAATAACAACGATGATACATCCTGCACAAGGCGTGTTAAAAGTTAATGTGGTTTTAGACCTAGATTGAGGGGAAAGTACCTAAACTAAGGGCTTTAGCCTCCACCAAAGGACTTGCTTGCTATAAAATTTATATACTTATTATTGGATATAAATTATTAGATATACCTATATAATTAAGATTTTTTTGGGTTGCTATGTTATTGATACAAAGTTTTCACCGTCGTTTAGTGGTGATCAATCTCCATTGTAGAATATGTGGGACACACCTACTTTCAACATAATTTTTTTTAGGGTTAATTAAGTTTTTAATCCCTATAAATATTCACAGTTTTGTTTTTAGTTCCTACAAAATAAAATCACACTTTTTAGTCCCTGTGATATTTTCCTTAAGCATTTTAGGGACCAAAAATGTTGATGGAAATTTTTGACAGAGACTAAAAATATTGATAGAAAAATTTTATAGGGACTAAAAATGCTGATGGAAAATTTTATAGGGACTAAAAAGTGTGACTTTATTTTATAGGAACTAAAAACAAAATTCTGAATATTTACGGAGACCATTTACTTAATTAACCCTTTTCTTTTTATAATACACAAGATTCTTTTGGTACAATTAAGATTATGCCTTCTACAATTTGTTTTTATCTCAAAAAAGCCCCTATCAATTTTAAACTTTATTTTTCTTCAAGATTTTTGTACTCTCCTTAAAAATGTCTACTGCGATGGGTACCATAAAGGTGATGAAATTTGTTGTTGACACATTTGGTTTGGCTGAGAAACACATGTAAAAGACAAGAATGCCTCTCAATAGTTAAGTGCCGAGGAAAAATAAAACCGGTTGCAGTTAACTGCCGAGGAAAACCTCGGTAGTTAACAACCGAGAAAAACCTTGGCACTTAACTTCCGAGGCATCCTGAAGTCCAGAAATGGCAGAAACATCACTTGCTTCTGGACCTGTAATGTGTTTTAAAACACATAACACAAACCTATTCCAATATTTTCACATCAACAACAATTATAAATTATCAACATTTGATTCAAGTAAAAATGCACCACGATAGCAAATTACCTAGATAAAATCAAAATGTACCAACATCAGTTAAAATACAAAATGTCAACGAAATACGAACAAAAGTCACCAAAGTTTGAAAATTAAACTAACAAAGCATAAAACCAACAATCCCTAAACAACAATTACAAGTAATCCTACTGCTGGTCCTGGTTTTGCTGATGGTGCTGCTGTTGCCGCCTCCTCGGCCTCTGGCCTCGCCTCCTGGCCAATATCGGCGCAATCTGCTCCCTAACATGGCTCATGGCCTAAAACCATTGCTGAGGGCTCATGACCTCCGCATGGCCCATCTGCGCATCAGCGTAGGCAACAGCGTCGCTAACCATGTCATAGGTATCAGGCGAGCTTCTCGCCTCGTACTGCTCTCACTGCTCTGCAATGATCTTCTCTTCATTTGCTGGCCTCGGAAGATCTCCTGGAAGAGGTGGAAAAATCTGAGGGTGAGACACCTTAGGGTACCATAAGACATAGCCATCCGCCATCCGCCATGTCTGCTCTCCTGTCGGCTGACCCCAATCGGGCTCCTTAAGTGTGTGAGTGCGGAAGTCTACGAATGCCTGCACAATCTGAGGCGGTGGCAGCTCTACAACATCCATCGGATGTCTAGGGACGCTCTGGACGTATTTGTACTGCCTCAAAACCCTCTCAGGCAAGTGACGGTACACCCTACGAACACCTCACATAATCCAGCCTGAATACCAAAAAACCTCCTCAAAACCCTAGATCTCCATGTGCTCTTCGTACGACCTCCAGCATACGTCATCAAACTGAATACCGCCAAGCAATGAGTGATACGTCACCCCCTCTCCATGACCCTTATGTAGCTTCCACCTCGCCGCAACCGGATAGTTTTCAATATAGTCGGTGTTGGGATCAACACTGAAAAGGCCAGGAAAATGCGCCAAAAACCATGCCTGCACAAACCAAACAAATCACATTTATAAATTTTTACGTACGAAAAATATAACAAAAAAATAAAGTTAAGGTTCACATTTATAAGTTTCTTACAGTGAGCAGTGTCACGCTTCCCCCAAGAGTTCTGTCTCCAAGTAAACAGGCCTCAACTAACTCGTCGTATAGGTATGCCAGTGTCATCCCTCCCCAGGAATAATTACGCATCCCTGCATAGCCCTCCTCCATGGTCGTCAGATAGACCAATTCGATGTGTTTGTTGCTTCTATCACCAAACAACAAGCATCCTACAAGATATAGAAGATAACACTTCACACAAAATGTCATAACCCTCCCCAGCTCCTCTTCATCCCTTGGATCCTCGAGATCCGCCAATCTGTTAGCCCTATCAAGATACCTCGTATATAACTCCTTCAGCTTCAAATAACTAATGTACCCACCATACCCTGTATCTCAAATTTTCTCTGCCTCCGTTGGCGACAAACCCAAGTGCCTCACCAATAGTGCACATGCCTCATGTCTCAACATCTTCTTTGGATGGCTCAACATCCGCCCTTCAATCTGAAGATGCATAAGACATGCGACATCATCCAAAGTCACAGTCATCTTCCCCAAGACCATGTGAAAACTGCTAGTCTCGGGATGCCACCTCTCTCATAATGTCATCAACAAAGCATGAGGCATAGTGGCATAACCCAGGTAAACCAAATCATGTAACCCGTTCTCCCTAAGAGGATCCCAAAACCATCTATGATTCTCGTTTGAACGTCCGAGACTCGAAATCTTAGCTCCATGATTAATCGGTTTTACAACACGTAGCTTACGAACTTGAAATAATAGAAAAATAAACATAGTTTAAACAATGTAAACATTTAACTAAACAAAGTAAAACTTAACAAATGCAAAAATAAAAATCACAAATTTAAATTGTCGTACGTATTTTTAATTTAAGACATAACACATGTAAACCTTAAAACTTAAAAAAAAACACATAACAAAAACAATTTAAATCATAATTAAACATAAAGAAAACAATAAAAGTTGAAATAAAGAAAATAATTAAATATAAAGAAAAGAATTAAACAAAAACACATATAAAAGTTGATATAATAATCAAACAAAGACACATATAAAAAAAAAAAATAAAACATTAATTTGTGTTGCTTATGATAATTTAAGATAATTAAAAATAACACTTAGGTTATCTGAATTATATCAAAGCGGCAATGCCACATGCTTGGCATAAGAGTGCAGCAGAGATATATTTTCCGGTCCTACAGGAAATGGAGGCTCCAAAGGTAACACTGCTAGGGCAGCCGCTGCAGCAATGTCATCATCATCTGGTCTATGCTGCTGCTCTGGTATATGATCCTGGTCATACCCACCATCAATGACATCGTGGTGTACCTGATCCTGATAATTCAGGTACTCCACCTGGGACGGGTCAACAACCTGTGACAGGTCAACAACCTGTGACTCTTCAGGTTGTGTAGCCTGAGAAGTCCCTGAACCATCCCCCTCCGACCTCTTCCCCTCTTCGGTATATGTGTGTTTCTCCTCTCATTCTCCTTCTGGTAGCTTTGTGTCTGAGCACGCCTACCACAAATCATCTTAGATGGATCAATCGGGTCCTACTTAGACATATCTACACAAACAATTAAAAATTTAACGTCATTTCCATAACCTAATTAAACACTTTGTGTGCATCATTTCAATATAATCTAAAATAAACCTTCACATTTCAATATAATCATTCACATTTCAATATAACCTTCACATTTCAATATAAACATAAACATTCAATATAATCATTATAATCATCATTTCAACATATACATAAACATTCACATTACAATAAACATAAACATAACTAAACTAAACCTAACCCATTCAATATAATCATCATTTCAATATAATTTGTGTGCATCATTTCCATCATAACCTAAACATTCAATTTAATTCTCATAACCTAAACTAACTAAATAATCAATAGAATTGTCATTGAGGTATTTTATCAAACACTTTGTGTGCAAAGTATCAAACATACTTAAAATGTGTTCTTTTGCCACCATTCAAAACCACATTATACTCTAACATCATTCAAACATCAATTAAAGCAACTACATTCAATTATAAACTACATGCAATCATCAAAATTTCAATTCCAACATTGACCCTAACCACATGCAAACTACCAATTTTTTTTTTAAAAAAACCTACAGAAATTAACATTATGATTAAAAATGAGTCAAGATATTTACTTGTGAGTAAATGGAGATGATTTAATTGATTTTGCTCCAAAATCGTATTCAAGGAATTGAAGATGTTTTGGGAAGTTTTTGAACAAATGAAGGAAACTAGAAAACTGAGTTTCTGCTTCTGTCTATGTTTAACTGCCGAGGTTTTCCTCAGTAGCTAACTGCATCCGGTTCCAATAAATTTCGACAGTTAACTGCCGAGAAGTATTTGAGTAATTTACTCGTGTTTTTCAGCTCTATCAAATGTGTGAACAACAATTTTCAAAACATATATTTTGTGAATTTATTGGGCCAAAAAATGGACCCAACCATGAAGTATATTGTTGATTCGGATTGGATGGGGAATATCCTATCGGGTCAGACCCGTATAGCGGGTAGAAATCAACACGTGGGTCCCACTCTCGTGTTCCAATCTTCACCGCCATTGAAACACAACAACAATCGCTCCATTCACGATTATTCGAATCAAAAGCAAAAATGGGAGGTGGAAGTAGAAGAGGAAGAGGTAGAGGAAGATCCAACACCAGCGGAAGCGGTAGTGGAAATCCAAAAACCCGTAAAAGAGGTTCAGTTGGTAGAGAAGCACTTTTCGTCGAAGGTGGATTCTTATCTGATTGGGGTCCTTCCTCTTCCAATCGCAATTCAGGTTCTCTTTCTGTTTGATTTCTCATAAATTTGATGCAAAAAATGTTTTTTTTTTCTTAATCAAAATTAGTATTCATTTTCATTTAATGTAAAAATTGATAATTTATATCTGGGCTAATGATTTTGCTTCATGGGTATTTTCTATTTTTCAATTTGTGTTTTTCTATGCTTTGGTTTGAGTATTTATTTTATTTGGGTTGCAGGTAGAAATGGTGGTTCAAATGACAAATCTAGGAGTCTACGTAGAGGAGAAGCATCTGGTTCTAAAAATGGATTTGCAAAATCTTTGGGGACTACTATTGCATTCAATTATTCTTCACCTGATGTACAGGTTTGTTTGCAACTTTGTATAATAAAATGGATTTTTATGTTTGCTAGGTAAAAATGGATTTTCCATCTAAATTTGTTGATGCAAATGTCAACATATTCGATAGATCACAGATCATATATAACGTTACCTTCGAACATTTAAGCACACACAATATTGATAAAAGACGTGTCCGACACAAACTATAGGTGTCGACGTGCAATGTTGTGTCCGTGTCTATGTCGGTGCTTCATTACTGAAAGATGCTTACTCACAAGGCTTCATCATAAATTGTTTGCACTTTGCAGCAATGCATTCTACAGTATGTGTATGCACACGTTATGTGAGTGCATTTTCTCATGCACATACATATCCTAAAGGAAGATATTTAGCAGAAATTGAAAGTTAAATTATTTATCTTTGAACAAATCCATCAACATAGTTTTATAGGATGTCTCTGATTTAAATTGTGTTTAACTTAATTGAGATCAGATAAGCTGTGTTCATAGTTGCTTCAGAGTAAATTGAATTTATCGGTATATACCAGGAGGCCTCGCATGTTGGGATTGGGAACAACAATGAAAATCGTAATTTAAATAAGCTTCCTTTTGTTATGGTGGATTCTCAGCAGAATCAAATTATTGCTCATGAAGACCAAACACCTCCTTCAAAGCAGAACAGTGTGGAATATACCTACAGTTATGGTGATTTTGTTTTGGGAGATAGTTCTCATAGAGGATTAGGTTTCCCTGCTGAACATGGCGAAACCCCAAGTGGCAATGTCACACCATCGGAACAGATGCTACAATCAACCCCAGTTTTAAACTCGTCGTCCTTTAAAAAGGATGTTGGTTCTGATGAGAATAGGAACTGTGATCAGATGGAAGAAGACTTGCCATCAAAGGTGTCTTCTAGTAGAAATTCAGGGTTTCTTTCCATTGGTGGTCTTAAGTTATACACAGAGGACATCTCAGATATTGAGAGTGAAGAAAATTACATTGAAGAGACGTCTGATGAGGACGGCTCCGCGTCTTCTGAGCAAGAAGTACTTGGATCATCTGAAAGCGATTATTCTGAAGACACATCCGACAGTGATTCAGACATTGATGATGAGGTTGCAGAAGATTATCTGGAAGGAGTTGGTGGTAGTGAAAACATCATCGATGCAAAATGGTTGCTAGACCCTGTTGTGGATGAGTCAGATGATGATAGTTCTTCCAGCGGTAGCTATGGCGAGGCTTTGGAGAAGTTGGGTGGTATATCCCTTCAAGATGCCTCCAGGGAATATGGCATGATGAAAGCCCAACCATGGAGGCAAAGACCTGTAAAGAAGCACATTCCTTTTACTCTGGATGACCTGATGCTCGAAAAGGATCCAAGAACCATTTCTGCTAGAAAGAAGCATGTTTCTCGGTTTCCTCATTCTTGGCCTTCACATGCTCAGAAGAGCAAAGCCTCCAAAAGAATTCATGGTATGACTATTCTGCAACCATCTATGTCAAAGATCCAATGTTATTCCCTTAATTATATGATTTTAATTTAACTAAACCTTTCTTGCTGATTGAAATTACATTTTACATTTTAAACTTCTAAAGCATTGAGTTTTTCAGTTAAAGGATGATATAGTCACGAAGATCCTTGCGTTAATATCATTAATTAACTGCAAAATTTTAAAGCCCTTGATTATTTTGGCTGGATGGTTGAAATAGCAGGGCTGGAAAAAACTGGCTGTGAAGCGGTTGTATGTTTAATTTGTGTATGCATTTATCTATTATCTATTGGTTTGATGCATGAGCTTTGAATTCCACAAACCCTATGTCAGATTGTATACTTTTTTTAAAAAAAATAAAAAATATACATAGATTCAAGTTGATGGAAACATGTTACAAGCTCATCATTGACATTTCACATTCATGAAACGTTAACTTGAAATGGTTGAACTTCAAGTGAATGAATTTTAGATACTGGTAAAACACCCCTGCTCATGCTCACACACAATATGGAATTCCAACTACTCATTTTGCTGACACATATTCTGTACAGGTGAAAAAAAGAAACTTCGTAAAGAAAGAATTGCTGTCAAGCGTAGAGAGAGAATGCAACACCGAGGTGTTGATCTTGAGAAAATTAATTCGGTAAGGATTTCATCACCAAATATAGTTATTTCTGGGTTCTGGCCATACTATATCTAATACCGTTTTCTTTTGTCTAACCTTTCGCTCTATTTATCTTTCAAGCACACTTATTTCTATTAAATATATGTGTTGATCAATGAAATTTAGTTGTAACTTGTTTCAAAATGTGGTTCCTTTTTTCTGATTTATGTGTGTCTGTGACGAACATCTGGTGACTCTTACCTAAGCCTGTTACCTATAAATTTCCTACTCTTACCTAAGCCTGTTACCTATATATTTCCTTTTTAATCCTGTATAAGTTCTCCGACTCGATGAAAGGTCTTGTAATAATGTAATTATAGTTAGGAAGTTGTGTGATTAGATAAAGATATGCTAACCTATTGATTTGTGTACTTTATATCTCTGATGACCCTTTGGAGTGTGGGATTTGGGAACATACATTTATGGCAGGTAACAGTTTGTGTTTGTTGCATTACATATACAGTTGTTGTAGGAGGCATATGCCTTTGAGAGGCATTAAAAGGAAGAATTGAAAAATTGTATGAGCATTTAAGTTCATTTTTATTGTTTTTGTGATACTTGTCACTCTGTGTTATAGATATAATAAGACACTACCAACATTCAGGGTTTATTAAGCTTTTAAGTTTTGTATTTTGCATTAATGCATCAGATAAAAAATGCAACGAAGGTGTTTCTGTTATATGCAGTGTAAGCATATGAAATAATGTGTAATTTTGTAGAACTCGTGCTCCACTCCCATGATTAGAATGAGTGTCCGATCTTCATCTTCTTTTACTTTTTGTGCATCTCAAAATGTCCATTTTTGCTCCTCATTAATCTGAATTTTGTTATTTATTGCTTTATTCACATATTTCTTTGGCGTGTGTAACTTCTCTTCAAAGTTAACAGTTGGAGTTTTCCCACCCTAACTTTTTTTTTTGGGACTCTAGAAATTGGAAAAGATTGTTTTGGAGGACGTAGACATGTACTCTTTTCAGCCTATGCATTCTCGAGATTGCTCACAGGTGAGAATCCTTCTGTCCCAAATAGTATGACCGAAAAGTATTGCTATTTCAAATGAATGCCGACTTCTGCTTACCTTGTGTACTGGCTTCTGTTCTATTTTCTTGAGGATAAATAATTATTTTGATGATGTTAACATAAGTTTTAGAAATTAAAATCAAATTTAGTATATACTTCAAAAACACACTTAAACCGTTGATTACAAAATAATATATTGTGGGTACCTTTTTCTATTTGTAAAACTCATTTATTAAGTTCATCAATATCATAAGAAATTGAAAAAAGAAAAATAATTTTATAATTTTATAGTACTAATTTTTATATTAAAAATGTTTCATTGTAGTACATTAAATGAAGTTTTTATGTTGGATTTGTAATTAATTAATTTTTAAAATTATAGATCTTGCATTATTGAATTTAAATTTCTAATTCGATGCTGTATTTCTTTCACAACTAAGCATAATAATTTTGAACTAATTTAAAAATTGATTTTCAATTTAAAATTATGAATTATAGTTCTATTTTTTTTAATGCCAAATGTTAGCATTTAATTGTTATGTTGGTATTTTCTTCCTTGCCAAGATTCAAACTCTGGACCTTTAACTCCTTTAAAACCCGTAGCTTGCATCCCCCCACCCCATTGTAGCATTGCAGTTTTAATTATGTATTCCAACTGCATTCCTAATTGATTATGGGACCTTATGATATTCATCTATTTAATTTGTCATGCACTTGTGTCAACCTGTTCTGAGCAGCGTTGGCCCTGTAATGATCTCAGTTCTCCTTGAATATAGGTACAGCGGTTGGCAGGAGTTTATCAGTTGCGGAGTAGCAGCCAAAGTTCTGGGAAAAGAAGGTGATGCATTGTCTTCCCTTATGCAAAGAATTGATTGTTAGTGTCTACAGTTGCAAATTTAATATCTAGTCTGGATTTGTGGTTTCAGATTTGTGACAGTGATGCGGACACATTCTACATCGATGCCATCTGCAAGTGGCAGACAGCGCCTGGAAAAGGTTCTGTTCTGTGGCATTCGCTAATTACATCTTTAAATTTATTCATTTATACATTGAATTGAATTTATGCTTTCCTCTGGGTTTCATCACTGCCCTTGAGATACAGAGTGGCCCATCTTCCACTAATTTTTCCTACTCTTCCACCCCAATGTCCTTGAAACTTCAAAACATTTATTTGGAACATTTGATCGTTCAATTTAACCATTGGGTATTTATTCAAAACTAGAGATTTTTTAACTGCTATTTCAAAGACTCGGGGTTTACAAATTTTCAATCATATCACTGTAAGTTTTACAGCTGAGACTGAGAGGCTGTTTGTTACTGTTTTTTTCAGAAATTAATCACTTTTGAGAGTATTGTATCTTTTGTTACATCTTTTTGAAGAAAAAAATAATTAGAAAACAGCTTCAAATGAGAAGCTGTTGAGAGCAGCTTCTCAAAAAATATATTTTTTTAGAAGAGAGAAAATAAATGTCAAAAGGGGAGGTAAAAAAGAATCACTTTATGTAGTTATATCCAAACAAACTGAAAATTATTTTTTATAAAAGTGATTTTTATTAGGATAAACAAACACAAAATGCGTTCTGATTTTTTATAAAACCTCTAAGAAATAATCTCTAAATTATTAAATGTCAAAATCACTTTTATTTCAACCCGTTACAAACAGACTGACTATTTCGTGAACTTCAGTTGTTAGGAGTTGATGATGAGGAAGTTGATTTTTCTGTCATGGATCCTATGAACAAGAAGTCGGTGAGTGAAGACAGAAGAAGACTGAGAAAGAAAAATACTAAAAGGAATGATTTTAGACAGCAAGAACTTCAATTTGGCCAGAGCAGGACACCAAAGAACTCAGTCAGCAGAGACAGACGTAAAGTGAAGGACATTAAAGGGAGCGAACAAAAGGGTTCATATGCTAATCAGCCAGTGTCATTTGTATCAAGCGGCACAATCCACTCAGAAACTGTACAAGTTATTGCTGTTGATTCTGAAGAGACTGATAGTGCAAATAAGAAGGGTGCCACCAGCTCTGCTAATGTTGGTTCTTTTGAGGTACACACTACTGGTTTTGGTTCAAAAATGATGGCTAAAATGGGATACACTGAAGGAGGGGGATTGGGGAAAAATGGTCAAGGTATGGCTCAGCCCATTGAGGTTATCCAAAGGCCGAAATCACTTGGTTTGGGTGTGGAATTCGATAGCAATGTTGATGATCCAGCAAGGGACAGTATCGGTACTTCTAAAAAGCATACCAAAAGTTTTTCAAGAGTTGGTTCTTCTGAAAAGCGTACCAAAGGCTCTTCAAGTATTGGTTCTTTTGAAAAGCATACAAAAGGATCTTCAACTTCAGGTATTGGTTCTTTTGAAAAGCACACAAAAGGATCTTCAACTTCAGGTATTGGTTCTTTTGAAAAGCATACAAAGGGGTTTGGATCAAAGATGATGGCAAAGATGGGATTTGTTGAAGGTTCAGGATTAGGTAGAGAATCACAAGGTATTACTGCTCCACTGGGCACTGTTCGGTTACCAAAGTCACGAGGACTGGGCGCCAAAGGTTAATTTAGATGTGATGTGTTTATGTTCCTTTCTAATTGTGCATTATTGTCTTTAAGTGTTGATCCTATGTGGTAATTTATCGTTACCGTAGAAAGACTCTAAAAATCACTGTTAAAGTTAATCTAGGTTTCTTGCTTGTAGTTTTTTAATCATGGAAACAAAATAAGAAAACTCGGTCCTACTTGTATGGAGGACATGTAGTTTATGTATAAGATACCTGCTACTTTAAATCTGTGACCAACTATTGGGTGAACTCGTGGAGTTTTATGTTTCTGTATGATACTGAAGCTGTACCAATGGACACCCGTTTTAACAATTTGTCACTGATTAATCATATCTTATTCTTTCTTTTTTCCCTTCATTTGAAGTGCCTATTTCTTTATTAATTTATTTTATTTTACCATACTATATTGTATTGCACCACTTCAATAATACTAATAACGAGAATGATCACATCAGATATTTTTAAATCCAAATCGAATTGGGTGACTTCATTTAAAAAGCAAAATGCTTTTAGCCTGTATTTTATTTTACATGTAGAAGGAAAATGCGAGTTATTTTTTACTCAAGGGGTTAGTACTACAGCATCTCTTATCAAATCATGAAAACTATTGGACACCAAGAAAAGAAGATTGCTTTTCAGACATAGAAAAGTTCACAATGACACAAGAAAATTACCTAATAGTCCTTAGCGGCAGTTAACAGCCGCTCAAGTAATCGGCAACAGTTAACAACCGCTGACACCTGCGGCAGTTAACTGCCATTCACACCAGTAAATAGAACTAATGTCTGCAATGGTTTTTCCAGCCATTTTGGTCTGTTTGTACCTGTAATTTCAAACGGAAATTCCGCATGAAATCAAACCGAAACAACAACATCCAGCAATCCCAAAGATCAACATTTTATAGTTTATCAATTAATCGGTAACATTACACAAAACCGATAATGCGTTAACGTTTCACAATTGTCTGAAATGCGTCAAATTTTGCACATTATGCAACACATTACACGTAAAGTACATGAATTTATAATAAATGCGAAACTCAAATATATTGATATATAAATTGAAAAGTGAATAATTAAATTATTGTTCCATTCGATATCATAACTTATCTAGCTGATTCTCAATAATACATGTTCCTAACTTATATAGACGACTCGTTACATTACATTCAGGAATGTACCTTCCAACTATAACAATTATGTTACCTCTGAATGGGGTAAATTCAAACTTGCTAAGCAGTAGGGCTCAAGTATCCGACCTGCATTTCTATTGTTCCATTCAAAATATTAAATTCTTGTTAGGCTTTGTTTAAATGACGGTATTCAAGTGTCAAAAGAATAAGGTCCATTCCTTGACACTTCAATACCTTCATTTAAACCCGCCTAACAAGAATTTAATCTTTTGAAAGGAACAATAGAAATGTCGGTAGGATGCTGTAGTCCTGCCGTTTAACAAGTTTGAATTACCCCATTCAGAGGAAGACAATTGTTGTAGTTGGAAGGTGCATTCGGAAATATACCTTCCAACTACAACAATTATCTTACCTTTAAATGGGGTAAATTCAAACTAGCTAAGCAGCAAGACTCCAACATTCGACCGACATTTCTATTGTTCCATTCAAAAGATTAAATTCTTGTTAGGCTTTGTTTAAATGACGGTATTCAAGTGTCAAAAGAATAAGGTCCATTCCTTGACACTTCAATACCTTCATTTAAACAAGCCT
>Ga0315915_1004018_pt1 | contig 18617 bp, 8 predicted proteins | sample MpolbnodulesMG_FD_207738 | JGI IMG/M metagenome (GOLD analysis project Ga0315915, IMG submission 207738) | Medicago polymorpha root nodule microbial communities from Los Angeles, California, United States - branched nodules | ecosystem: Host-associated > Plants > Roots > Nodule | place: USA...
AAAAAAAAACAAATAATTGCTGCCTCATTTCTTACAAAAAAAATAAAGAAGGGTATCATACAAGAAAAATGACATATACAGAGGTTTATAGTGACGGATTAAAAACCGTAGGTATAGAGAAGCTATACCTACGGAAAAGAAGCATTAGCCGTGGATAAAAAATTCCAAGAAAACAAAACAATAAAATATATCAAAATTAAATATGTACGCCCAATGAAAAATTATAATGAGGTTAGGTTAGATTTTGAGCTTGTTTATTTTTTTATTTTGAATGAAATGGGGTCATTTGTTGTTGAGTTGTGTTTCGTTGAGTCAGGTCATTTTGTTATTGCTATTTGTTAGTAGATGGCACAGCTGAACTTTGGTGTACTTTTTAGTGCGAATCTTCTCATCAATAATGTTGGAAAGTCTTATTGAGATGGTGTGTTATAAATCAATAATAGTAGTAGTTTTTGTTTTAACATTTGAGCATCCCTTGAATATGAGAAACTACACTTTTGCTTTCTTATTTAATACTTTCAACATGTTAAGTTTCCAATGTCCATTTGTTAGGAAGCCACAAAAGTTATTGTATCTTACAACCAAATGAGCAGGAGTACTCTTTGGAATTTGATAGAAAAAATTCAGTTTTCATCCAATCTTTTGGATTTGGATTCAATAATTTATGTAAGCACACCATCGTTGGTCGCTTGTAAAGTTGTAATGTGCACCTATGGATTCAACCAAATTGAGGGGTTTGGAATTCAATTCTCTAGTCAGAGTGGTGTTCGTGTCTGGTGCAAAACGACATAGCATCTAGTTTTGTTTGGTGTTTAGTTGTTTAATTTGTGCTTGTGTTGTTGTTATTGGTGTCATCTTTTCTTTGTGGTGCTTATATCAAAACTTTTAGTTGTATTTCCTAGAGGCGATAAAATGGATGGATTAGATAAATATGAATTTGGATTTGAATCCGGATTCTAATGGATGGATAAAAGAAATTCGTTAGTCCATTACAATCCACTATTTTTTTGTTGGAAAAAAACCATCCAATCCATCCATTAAGTAAAATGTTCACCCATTAACAAACTTTTTGTTTGGTGAATGGATTTTATAGTGAATGGATCGGATGAATGTGGATTAGGTGGATCAAATTGTCACCCCTATTATTTCCGAAGTGGTAGCAGCTGTTTAGTCCTTTTTTTCTTTCTTTTCGGTATGCTTTCTTACCACTTTATTATAAGGAAAATTCTATGGTGAAGTCGTGAAAATGACTTTTCTGATGAAGTTAACACTATAACATCAAAAATGTAGTGAGTAACACCCCAATGTTTGTACAGTGGCATCAAAAGTTCAGTCCCCATAGTATCATCAATTCATAACAAGACTACACTTAATCTAATTTTATCCTACCTTGTTTTAAGTGTAACACCCCACAAAGTGTAACGCTTAAGACTATTACATAATATCATCAAATTTGTTTGCATGTTAAAGATGCCAACGATAAAATAGTACCTATAAGTCCAAGATGTTGCAAGCATTACTAGATGAATTACTATTGATCATTAATCAGTAATCAACAATTTAAAAATGAAGCAAACATTAAAATCAAAATTAACTTTTTCAAAAAATTTAGTTTTCTGACTGTACCGTAGAAGCTCCCTTATTACAATTGTGTTACTTTGATAAATATTATGGAAGGGTATTGGTGATTGTTTAGCATGAGTATTTATTATCTTCATATTATAATATATGTGTCATTTGCTTCTTCCTCCTTGTTCGTCTAAGTATGATATTGATTATGAATTCAGATTGCTCTAAATAAGACTTATCGACTGCAAGTTCTGCTTGGATGAGGTCTCTTACTACAAAGAACAACTTCAATGGGAACACAATGTTAGGAAACTACGCACAATTTTCCCATAGTCAGATTAAGTGGAAGTGAAATAAATGCAGAATAAAAACACACAAGATTGTTAACGAAGTTCGGCCAATAATGCCTACTCTCCAGACTACTGCAGATCTCTTTAATAAAAAGGGAAATATATGTGTTTACAAACTCTAACTACCCACAACCCAATTACACCCAAGAGTTTTCTCTAAAATTCTCTCTCTGAATTTTTCCTAACTCTCTACTGATTTAATACACTACTCGTTGTGTTTTTGCTTCTGATGCTTCTACCTTCAAATGCACCTCTATTTATAGAGGTAATGAACCGTGAGAGTTGAAAATCTATACACTCCTTTCACACCAAAAGTCACACTCTTATAGTTTAGCTTATCAAAAACATATGATCAACCACGACTTCTTCATGATAAAATAGTTCATATCACTATTTCGGTTTACTTGATAACTCGAAAGTTGAGAGGGAGAACAGAAAGAAAATACGCAAAACTAGTCATCAAAAGAGGAGGGAACAAACCGCCCTGTTCAAATAGATATGCATATAGGAAGAATAGCTTAGCTGGTAGGGCAATACATTGTTATATGCAGGGGCCGGGGTTCGAACCCCGAACACCCCACTTATTCACCTTATAAGGTGAATTATAGCCACTAGGCTACCTGACCAAAAAAAGAAAGAATAGCTTAACAGAAGGATCATATAGACACACAATAACACACACACACAATTAATGTTAAAATAAATTACTTTTAACAATTCCGGGTACTAAAAAATAAATACCATTTAACCAAGCTTAAGCCCCAAGCCACCAAATCCAGACCCGACCCGTAGGATTCAGATTCGACAAGACTGAGCCTTATTCTTGAAAGGAGGTTTAAATTAAGACCCTTTGAATTTTTTATTGTTTCTCGACTTTGAGAAGAGATTTATATTTAATAATCTAAAATATGTATCAAAATGAATTTGATACAGAAAGAGGTTGGATGATCGTGTGTTCTTCTAATGTATCAAATGAGAGATAAAGGATAGAGAATGCGACCCAAATAAGTTATCCTGTTTCGTCCTAACTGGGCTAGTATAGTCCTCAATCTATGATAATTTCGAATATGATTCTAGAACTAATTAATTTGTTTATGATGTGCGGATTAGGCAAGTGTACCAAATCGCTTACCAAGTAATAAAGTGATAAGTAGAGTATCGTATCCACAAGAATTATCGTTTAGTCCAAACAATTCTCATTACTTATTTTTAAGTTGACGATAAAATAAAAAACAAGGGTTGGAGAGTTGGAATTTTTATCTGTTTGCAACAGAGCAAGTTTACCTGATTTTGGTTACAGAAAAATAAGAAGCGGTTAGGATTCTTCGAATCCCCTCTATTTATATTGTTGGATATTAAATAATAGTCATGTCACGTTTATTTATCTTAGACAGACTATACAAGTGACGAGGCTATTGGGACGTGACTAACCTAATAGGTTGGAAACCGCACTTGCTGATCACACAGTGATCCTTACGTATGGGATCTATAAATCTCGGTTAACTAAGTCTATCCCTCCAATGTTTGGTTGCACCTGCTGGTGACATAATGTAATACGTGTATTTATAGAATTAAAAAAATTTACAGGATTAAAAAGGGTACTCATTACTATCTGAAATAAAATAGTTAAAATGGGAAATAAGAAACAATTTTCTCTTCTTCATCAAATACACCCCCAGAAAGAACACAACATAACTTCAATCCATTTTTCTTCATCATCTTCCCTTAAGTGAGGTGTCACATGAGCGTTGATTTGGTCAAAATTGAAATTTTGCAAAATGAGGTATAGCTAGGGATTAAAGGGTTCAATTTATATTTGGTGACAATTTTGGTGGACTAATTTGATTTATTAAAAAAAAAAAAAACTACTGTGGTTGTTCTCCATCAAATTAATAAATTATTTCATACTTGCAAGTATTTAAATGATTTTTTCCTCATATTTTCTATTATACTCTCTCCGGTCCTTTTTATAAGAAGAGAAACCAAAAATCATCAAAACCAAGACAATCATTAGTTGTTGTAATTTTTTGAATATTTTTACAAATATACCCTCATAAAAATTTGTAAAGTATTAAATATATCCACTAATATTGAAAAGACCAACATTAAACGAAGGCTAGAAAAGTCTTTTAAACCAATAAATGTACCTTAAAATTTGTGACTTTTTCTTATAAATAGGATCAAGATTTTTTTTGAAAATTTTCTTATAAATAGGATCGGAGGGAGTACTTTTTACATATAGGTATTTTTATTTCTAGGATAGTATGATATTTTTAAATACTTTTGGAGTAAAACGTGTCAAAGTGGATACTAAGGATTCTATAAGAGTCAACATATATCAATCCATTTAATTGTTTTAAATGTACTATATTAAATTACTTTTTCATTTGTCATAGAAAAGCTAGACGTTTTTCTTATTAATTCCAAATACTTTGAAAGAAGAGTCAACACCTATCAATAAATTTAATTGTCTTAAATGTATTAAATGGTTTTTTGTATATTTCATTTGTCATTCAATTAAATGCATTAAATTGTTTTTTTTCTAAAGCTAAATTGTTTAGCAATCAACCAAAAAGGGACAAAAGTGACATTTAAATGTTTTTTAAAGTGTCATTTAATTGTCTAACATGTAGCTTCTGTCAATGCATTTAATTGTCTTAAATGCAATAAGTTAAAGTATAACATTATATCTTACACTTTTTTTTTATAAAACAAATTGGGGCCCATATTCTAAAGTTATTTTTTGGGATCTAGGACGGTCGCCTTCTTCTCTCTACCTCGAATACAGCCCTGCAAGACACCACGTGTACAACAAAAATTGAGAAGTGGGTAATATACCTGACAATAACATCTTTCATTTTGTAGTATATATACATGTACAACTATATCATATCCTTGAAAAAGTATTACATATCGTTGAAAGTAACATCTAAAATTTTATGGCTCTTATTCTCTTTCTAGTTCTTAGTTTGTGCATAACATGTTGGAAAGTTGACTCAAATAGCATCGTGGTATTTTCTATTATTTATCGTCCTTTATTAGTTTGATTTATACGCGATTTAGTTGATTGTAATTTTGGTTAATGAATCCAGCATTTTGTGGCCGATAAATTTGATTGTGTTGATATCTACAAGCAATCTGCTCTACAACACCCCTTACTAAAAAAACACAAAATTCAGGTATAATAGTTGAACAATTTATAATATTAATTATTTTACTTTATTGCGTTGTGAAAACTAATTGTTATTTGATGAAGCTGGAGTGAATCATATATAATCGTAACTACCATATATAATTAAAGATTTGTTAACTTAAATTTTCATTCAAAATTGCTTTATTTATTTGTAAAGAAATTCAACAGCAATTATAATTCATTTTCATTAATTTTATTTTATTCCCTCTTCATTACAACATGTGTAGCTTCTCCCAACTTTCACGAAGAACACTGTGCGAAGTAGACCATCTTATGGTAAATTGGTGGATGATTGTCCACCAGGAAAAGTGCCTATCTACAACAGGAGAAGAAGACATCAAAGTATTACTAATTCGTCTTCAAAATTACAAATTGATGATTTTCAGGGGTATTCCCAAAGTTCCCCTGGCTATCATGTAAGTGGATATTTTTAATCAATACATTTTACATGGAATATTATAACATTATGTATGTATCAATATTTTGAAAAAAGGACCAACTAAAATAACGTCGCACCAAGACAGAGCACAAAACAACGCCGCACTGAAATGATGAAATCATCTTCTTCTTTTTTGAAATCCACTTATTGAAACAAAAGGAGAGAAAAAGTGACGGATAATGTGTGATTATGGATCCAAAAATGGCATAAACCCACCACTTTTTGGTAGGAATGGCAAATCAAGCCAAATTATCCTGTCACTAACCCATCTAAAATGCGGCAAACCAACTAGAGGTATATGGTTGAAAACCTCACCCTCGCCACTTTTTATGGTGATTAAGAGGGTTGGTGTGTTTTCCGTCAAATCTTTGTTAGAAAATTAGAAAATGGACTGTAACTTATAAGACAAAAGAGTAAAAAGAGGATGTTTTTGCTATTATTTAAAACCGACGAGCCAATCTACCCTCTAATTGTCCTATTATTTTAGTAGGATTTTAATAGGGAAAGTTAACTATTAGGTGAGATGCAAAATTATAACGCACTCGCCAAAAACGTCGAGTCAAATGGGTCAACATATTGGGCCTAACCCGTTTTTCTGTCCCTACTTCTTCATGGACGAGGAAGAAACAAATAGAGTTACAAGAGAGAAAGGTGGCTGGGTGTATGTGCGAGATAGGTGGTAAAATATCAAATTTTAAATAGACATAGTGTGTGTTACAAATCACTTTAACATTTATAAATTGTATAAAATATGAAATATTGTATGTTCTTGTCGTCTCTAGACCGTTACCCTTGACACCACCAAAAATATGATATTTCATGGAGCACTTGCTGCCATAGCTGGGTATGATCTGCCGGTTCAAGCAAAGCAATACAGCATATCTTACATTTGGATTGAAAGTGGATCAGGAACGGAACTAAATAGCATAAAAGTTGGAGTTGGGGTTAGTTACTTTTTACTACGCCATGTCGATTTTTTTTAATCTCATGACATTACATTCTCTTAGAGAGAGAGAGATAGAAAAGACGTAGTCATTCATTAAATGCTCTTTTTCACCAATGTATTTATGATTTCATATTTTTGTGTGTAAAATTCTATAATATACTACTCACATCCGTTTTTTATTATGTAAAAGGTTTTTCCAAGCTTATACCAAGACAACCAACTACGTTTAACTGCTCGATGGACGGTAAGAGTGAATTTAATGCATTAAATGATCGTATATAATGTGATGGAAACACACAAAAAAAAAATATTGTAATTGTGCTCAAGCTCAATTTGATATAAACTTGCAGGCAGATGGTTATAATCAAACTGGATGCTACAATGATAATTGTCCAGGTTTTGTGCAAGTCAATCGTAACAAAAATTATACTCTTGGAATTGTCATGTCACCACCTAATTCAATTGGATCTACCGAAAAAGTTGCTTCTTTTCTCAAAATCAAACAGGTAAATTTTTAATTATAAATATATACAAATATATTATACATTATAGTATATATTTACAAACTATTACACAAAAATTAAAGTGTTTACAAAAAATGTTTTGTTTAATAATATTTGTTGTAAGAGGTGTATTAAGTAATTACCTTACTATTTCTATTTTTTTTAAAGGGATAATTTGGGTAATTGAAAATAATGAAAATTAAATAAATGCTCTTAAATATTTACAGCTCATTATTAATGAATATTTTGTTTTTTTAAGTAGTCTTTATACGATTGGTTAATATCTTCTCCTAGTAACTTATGTAGTTTTCTATTACTTTCTTAAATATTTGTAGGATCGATCTACAGGTGATTGGTGGTTATTTATGCAAAAAGAATCAATATATATTGGATATTGGCCAAACGAATTATTCACTCACTTAAGTACGGGAGCATCTTTGATTCGTTTTGGAGGTCAAACTTATGCTTCACCCAATATGGATAGTCCCCCAATGGGCAGTGGGAGATTACCTAAAGAAAAATTTAAAAACTCGAGCTTCATGGCAAGACTTAAGATTGTTGATTCAAAACATAATGAGGTTGATGTAGAACCTAATGATATGAAGATGTATAGAGATACTAATTCAGATTGTTATGACTTGATGTACCATGGTTTTGAAGGACCCCTTTATAGGCAAGCTTTTCTTTACGGTGGGCCAGGTGGACCAAATTGTGGTACATGACTGTATTGACGTCTATGTTTAATAAAACTATGATTCACCCTTCATATCAGGTTCTACATCAACTCTAGGATTTTATTTAATGAAATTTAAGGAAACAAGTAAACAACAATTATGTCATGTCGGGTTCCCATTTCTTTGTTACTTGATAAGTGTTGTTGAGGCAAAATCCCAAATTAATTTTAAAGATAATAAACTTTAATGATTAAGGATTAAATGGACTTTGATTAATTCTTTGGTATTTAACTTGTGCTCTTGAGTGTTTTACTAAGACAGGAACAAGATTAAATCATACCAAGATATAAGAAATCAAAGGACATTGAATTCATGAACTAACTCTGAAGATCAGAAAGTTAGTTCAGAATGTTGATCAGTGAGTTGATCAGAACGTTTTGATGGTGGTACAGAAGGGTGTTCATAAGCAAACCCAGAATCATCAAGAACATGAAGAACATGCAAGTACACATGACATGAATAAAAGGTCCAGTAAAGTACATCTGCATGATTCTATCAACAACAAAGGCATGGACAAGGAACTATGTCAAAAAGGTCTTTGATGTTCATCCATGACTATGAACATTAAAGTACTAGGAATATTCCAATGAGAATAATATCCTAGATGTTGCATTCACTGCACTTCAATTGTGTTTACTATTAGAGTTGATTACATCAAAAGTTAAGTCTTATAAATCAACCTAAAGTAATAACAAATGGAACATTCTGATGATCAGAATGTTCACTTCTGCGCATACTTCCAGCTATGAACAGTGTAGTTGGTAAAAAGATAAGAAAAGTAGCAAAAGGAGATCTTGCATCAGAGATAACCTTGCCTCTGATCAGAATCAAGCAAAATCCCCTTGAAGCATGGGCCTGAAGCTGCATACCCACTATCCTCTCTCCTGCACAGTGACCAAGGCAGATTTGGTTCAACTTTATCCTACTTTATCCAGCAACTTTTGATGCATATGGAGAAGTTACTTTTTGATGGATAAAACCCAACAAATCTCATGTCACGTCTGGAACAAACCCAGAAACTCATAAGACATTCATCATTGATGAACCCAGATGAAGAACATCATGAACATCAACATTCTGATGAAGAACACAGCAACATTCTGATGTTCATCCTGGGAACACAACAACATTCTGATGGTGAGAATGTTCACCCAGATTTTCAAGTAAAAGCTTGTGGGGCCCAGGACACGTGGCATAACACCATTGGTCACCCTACAACGGCTATATGAGCCCAAACACTCTATAAATAGAGATCAAGGCCTTAGCAAAACTTGCACCATTGCAAAGCACACATCTAAACAACTTGAGATTGTTTTTGGCTCTTGCAATTGAAATTGATCAATGACTAGAGGCTTTTGATTCCTTAGTGCACATCAATACTTTCTGTTATCTCTTTGAAAGATAACTTCTTCTTCCTCCTCTTCCTCTGTTTGATTCTCAAACATTCAAACTTCTTACAAATTTTAATTAAGTCTCATCTAGCTTTAGGGGTACTAAAGTGTTAGTTTGAGCAAGGATTGTAAAAGTCTAAGTGGTTAACTTAGCAACAAGGTGCAAGCCTGATGAGGCTTTGAGAATACAGGTTGTATAATTGTTCAGGTGAACAAAGGTTGTAAGGTGCAGGATTTGAGAGGTTATCTCAAGCATCATAGTGGAAACTCTCACAAGATTGTGAGGAGTGGACTAACCCACATTAGGTGAACCACTATAACTCTTTGTGTGTTCTTTCTCTTCCCTTTACTCTTTACTTACTGCAAACACAAAACACACACAAACACATTTACTTTGTTAAATTGTTTTATTCACTCTCAGACATCGGAACGTTTTGAAGTCTGGTACTAACTTAATCATTCCAAGTTTCAACTTGAGAATTACATTTTAAGTTACAGAATAATTTTTAAAGGGTCACAATTCAAACCCCCGTTCCTTGTGACTATTTTATCTACTTCAAGTGTTAGGCCAATGACTTGTACGATTACAACCCTATGATATCTTAGGTGAGTTTGCATCCATTGAAGGTTTGAATACACGCCAAATTATTGTCACATAGCCGTAATAAAATATTTCTAAAGTTGTTCAAAAGTTTGAACGGTTAAAATCAGGTTAAGCCCCAAAGCTAGGGTTAGTAGTCATCGAGACATAAATCAGTTTATGAACATCAGTGAACAAATAAAAAGAATTAAGAATAAATTATAACCAAATAACCAATTGCATTCAAAGGACCTCAACGTTTACATAATCAAGCAATTACAAAAAAGTTCCCCCACATGCCATAACCTAGAAAATTATCTACTCATGATTATTGCTGAACATAAACAAGAAGTGTGAAAAGAAATACATGAGTATAGGATCTACAATTGATGATTCATTGCCTCCCAAATGGCTCTGATATCTCATAACTTTCCCAAATATTGTTTCTTTCTTCTTCTGGTTGTCAAAGAATGTTTTAACAAATAGGTCTTTTAATAATAATTACTCTAGTGTTAGGTCTCAAATAGACCATATCATTACAGTCTAACACAATTTAACAACAGAATCAGAGTCCCTCTAAAAAAAACAGAATGAGAGTCAATTTGCTGATTGTTAGTCCAAATTAGTACCTAGAGGCAATTGAAGGCACCACCTCAAAGACATAGCTACAACCAAAGTGGGAAAGTACGGTTGCAAAACTCACTGCCCCATACAATGTCTCTCTCTGTTTTAAAAAGAGTCATCACACATGAGTTAAGAAAAAAATTAGAAGTATGTCAAACACAGTTTTAACACCTTTAAAATGCAAAAAAAAAAAAAAAACTTCTAAAACAACTAATTATGAATTACGTTGATGTTGTCTTTTATAGTTTTCTTTGAAAAGCCTCCGACAGTTATTCAAATCAGAAATCATTCTAAATTTATTTTTCCTCAGTCAAAGAATTTAAAAAACACAGATGATTCTAAAAATAAAACAATAATGAATATATAAATAAGTTTCATTAAACAGACTATTAGATGCTTTATTTTATTTACATTTTTATCAAGCTCATCCATTAAACATCATCCATCTGTTGATTTGTTCATGAAACATAAATTCATCAAGAGCGATATTCAAATATTTAGGATCAACTATGAAAAGGAGCCATTACCATTCACACATTACAAACTGAGCAGCCTTAGGTAAACAATATTTAAGCAAAGCAGCCAAGCAACCAAGCCGTAAGACCTACATTATTACATGTTTCTCCAACAGTTTCATAAAAAAATAGCTTAATAAGAAAATAAATTGATGTTGGCATAACTTATATTTCCAAATTGGATGAGAGAATTTCTATACGAGTGAATGGTGAAAAATCCAGCTCCAAGTTCATTCTTTGAATAGAATCTCCCTAGATCAAAATGAGACAAAGAATAAAATAAGTGTAACATAATCAAAACGCAAATAGACAAATCGACAAAAATAAAAAATAAAAAATTGCATACCTATCATTCTTCCAACAACAGAAGGCATCAAAATGCATTCCTCATGTGGCTCAAAAACATATTCTCATCAAAATCTAATCTTCGATATTTCTTCCAAGCACAAAATAGAGCCAACGAAATCCAAAACTGTGGGATAGAGTTTGCTGCAAGACCAAAACAGTCAAACAAAAAACCCAAAAAGAATCGAACATAGATAATTCAATCAATCCCTGAGACAATATGATTTTCGGATTAGGGTTTTCAAAAATGAAAAAATTGTTTTTTCAAATTTTAAGCAGGTCAAAGGAAGAAAGAAGAAGACTAACCATGAAGAAAAACAACACGACGACCAGCCTTCAACTCTAGCATGGTGGCGCCTTCACAAAATAGTGCTAAATTAAAATAATGAAGGAGAAGGGAGAAGTTAGTAAATAGAATAAAAACTGTGAGAGGCAGAGAAGAAAAGGGTTTGAGAATCACATGCCCGCATGTTTTGTTTCCCAGCAATACATGTGTTTCCAATTTTCAACACTGAGATATAACTACGGCGTGTTTGTTTCGCGGATGTAACAATTACTCCCTGGAATAACTTTCCCAGGAAAACATAACGAGAATACGAGTATCCCAGGAATTCTAAGGCATATTATTTTTGTTCTATCTCTACCAAACATATGAATTCTTTTTCCTAACCTCTATTCCCATAAATGTGTTTTTTCATCTCTGAAACAAATGCTCCCATATATATATTTTTTTCTTTCCAAAAACACAATTAAAATTTAAAATAAATAAATTAAAACACAATTAAGGAAATATTACCATAAATAGCTATTTAAAAGAAGAAATCATTCTTAATTGCTTGACAGGTACATTTGCTTTATCTATCTATCTGTTCTATTATTTAAAATCTTACTTACTAAAGCTTGTGTCTGTTAAATTGCTACGCCTTAACCCTAAACCTAATCACTTAATCCCTCCAAAATGATCTATGGCGCCTACAATTAATTAAGTCGTCCACCTATTGATGACATAAATTCCTCTCACATACTCACCATTCATTCACCCGCCAATTATGTAAATTTAAACCAAATTATACCTATTAATGGCATAATTGATTCTAATAAGTTGACTCACTTAACTCAGCAATATGCATGCCTAAATACAGGACATAAAATGTGCATTGGTTCCCAATCAAATCTCCGATTGATCTCTCTCTATTCCATCTCACACAATAAACTTGCAGATTTTTTGTTGTTGAGTTATCTCTTCATCCTTATTTTATTTTTTCCTCTTTCTCCTCCCTCTAGGTTTGTTGCAGTCATAGATGCAGTGATGATTTTGTGGAATGCAATGTAATGGGGTTGACGAAGCCATGATGGCGGTGAAGTTTGAGAGCATCACAGGTGGAAGCACAAAGTCCTCATTTTTCCCTTCTATTTTCCCGATGATATCTGTGAAGATGAACCTTTATCAATGTCATTAAAGGTGCAAGCACAAATTATTAGAGATATAGATTATTCATATAGTACTATATATAGTTGTAACCACCCCATTAGTCGGACACTTTTCACTCATTTGTAATATTTCATTTTCATAAAATACAAAGAGTTTGTTAGCTTTCCTCTTTTTCATCCATGGATGTCATGATTCCTAACATGGTATCAGAGCAAATCTGGTATCCACCTTAAGGAATTTTCCGCTCCATTTTCTAGAGAAAATTCAATTTTCTCATCCACATTTTCTTTCACTTTCTGATTTTCCTTCTGTCAATTCTTCCTCTTTCGATATTCAATTTTCTTTCAATTTCCATTACTTTCTCTCACGGTTTCCAATATTCGTTTTCTTTTTCTTGATAATTCCTGTTCTATATCCATATCACAAGTTCTACTGTTCATGATTTCTTCCTTCAATTTCAATTTTCTTTGATTTCTTTGCTTCATTACTGTTTTTGCGTTTTGCGAGTCTCATTGTTCGTGATTTTGTTCACAAGTCGGTTTGATTTTGTTTTCACCATTTTTCCCCAAGATCCTAGGGTTCCGCGAATTCGTGATTTGATTTCTTCTGTTATTGAGATCGCGACTCTGTTTCCATTGCATTTCATTACAGTTCGCGATTCCGCTTCAGTTTTCGATTCGGTTTCGATCTGATCGTCTTTGATTTGATCTCGATCTTGTTTCGCCTATGTCTGTATGTTGTTTGAACGATATCTTCGTTTCGTTCTTGTCCATTGATTATTGATATTTTTTGTTCCGATTCCACCTTATCGTAAGCTTTGATTTGTTTCAGTTTCCCCAATTCCTAGGGTTCCAATTCTGTTTCAATTTCTTGTTCGAGTTAGATACAAGGTCTAGCTTTTACAATTCAAGCTCTAATCATTGATTTCAATTCTTGATGGTGGAAGAGTCACAAATTTGAGATATGAATATGAAGTTTATCGAATTTGACTGAAGTGTATGTTTGACATTGCTCTTGGTTTGGGATTACTTGATGAACTTTTCTAGTCATTACAATCTGCATCAGTTCATGAAAAGGTACTGAAGCAAGGATATTCTTCTCAAACAACTCTTCATGTGCCAAGTTGTGGTTTGTCATGAGAATTGATACTACATTTCTTTGCATTGGTATGGTATTCTTGCTGTTTGTAGAATGAGTTATGTTCTTTATTGAATAATACTGTGATGCAAGCTGGATTTTGTATGCGGTGCTGTTGGTTTTATGCAATGTCTATGTCTGTTTTGTTTCCAGTCCAGTTGCCGCACACTGAAGATCCCATCCTCTCCACAAACCCATGAATCTTTCTCAACAAAAATAATATCAGGCTGCCACAACCAAATATTTTAACTCATTTAATGAACTCAAGTATTGAACCACACAACAAGAACAAATGCAATTCTTCAAAGAGTTTAATTTTGATATATTGTTAGTGTATAATGTTTTACATGTTTTACACCGTCAACAAGTCAGAGCCGATCATGTGTGACTTTAGATGGAATTATGATTGAACACATAGTCCTTAACTTTAGTTCACTAAAAATAGCAATGTCATTAATTACAAAAAGGAAAATTAAAAACTTACCCTGGAAGCACCATTTTTCCCACACAAAGAAACAACCTTATTGATGGCGTTTGCGACTTTTGCTTGTATCCCAAGTCTCTTCAAATGGTATCTAGTCACAGTAGCTCTAACAGGTTTCCCATCAACCACAATGGCTTTAAGCCCTCTAAAACTGGATGGTAGATCTTCATAGTTAACCTTTTTCTCCTCACTTATTGGATTCTACTTAAATATTCCAAAATCCACGGTAAATGAAAAGGTGCTTCCAACCTAAGGTCGGCTTATAAAGTTTATTTGACCACCCATTAGTTCAACTAGGCACTTACTGATACTCAAACCAATGCCGGTACCACCACAGTTTCTAGAAGTTGAGCTATCTGCCTGCACAAAAGGCATGAAAATCCTATCTTAGGCTGACAAAAGAATTCCAATTCCAGTGTCTTCGACACAGACCATCAAGGTGACTTGCTCATAAAATTCATTCGAGGCCACTTTTTCAGTTGAAGAATTGCAGAAAATCTCTTCATCGGCAATTAGGTGGTTAAAATTATCCCAGTTGTTGCGGATAAGCGTTTCAACAGCTTCATATCCACGTAGCGTTTTGAGATTATAACCGCCATATAGATGTATGCACAACTTCTTCAGATCCTCCATTTCGATAAGTCTCAAGCTTTCCATTTGCTGCGGGCTTTCTATTTTCAGCTAAATGAACTCTAACAAATATATGTCCTCGCTCAGTGAACTGCAGTATATTGAAGTTAATCAGAAATGTAATCAACAAGTATCTAGCTATACAACAGCAAAATTGTACTTGTAGGATTCAAATTTCAAACATTTCCAACATAACATGCATATTAGTAATGCAAATAACTTAGGGCAAATAAAATCTGAAAATTCCACTTACTTTAACAGAGTTGCCAACAAGATTTGATACAATTTGTCCGAATCTCCCAGGATCTCCCATAACAATATCTGGAACTTAATCAGAAACAAACACTGCCAGCTATGGAAGGTAAAATGAAAAAGAAAAAAAAAAGAAAAGGATAATGAAGTCACATCATCAAATAAAGAGAGGAAACCAAATTAAGATATTATTATGCAACTCGTATTTGCCTTCACAATAGGTTTAGCAACGATTGAGCATACCTCTAAACCTTTGTGTCCAGACTTCTCTGAAAAAAGAGAGGACATCATCGAGTATGGAACGAAGGTCAAATAGAACCGCTTCCAGCTCTAATTTTCCAGCTTCAATGTTGGCTCGGTCAAGCACTTCATTTATTAATGCTATCAGAGCCTTCCCACATGCTTGAGCAGTCTGAGCATAGTCACGTTGGGTTGAGTTCAATTATGTGCGTATAAGCAGACCAAGCATTCCTACAATCGCAGGGAGTTAGGTTTTGTGATAACATTACTAATGAGAAAGTGAAAGGCATGAAAGCATATGTTACGTTTTAGGCAAAGAGAGAAAAGATCTTGGAGTTGCCTAAAATGATATTCATAGGTGTTCTAATTTCATGAGAGACAATAGCTAGAAACTGACATAATTTTTTTTATAGACTTTACAATATTACTAATGAGAAAGTGAAAGGTATGAAAGCATATGTTACATTTTAGGCACAGTCTAGTTATATTGCATGATACAATATTAGGGCTTTACAATTCTATTACAAACTTTGTAAAAAATAAAAATTCTATTACAAATGAACTCTAGGGATTAACTGCATTATTTATGACCGCCAATCCGAGATTTTGTGGCAATGGGGCCACATATCTCGGTCGACGAGTCATACATTTTTTTATAATTATATACAAATACCATAGTAGTATTCCTAATAGACCAACCACCATTAAAATAGCAACTATTTTGAAAAAGAAAGGGGTTTCATCAGCATCTTCTTTTGGAGTTGGACTAACTGATTGTTGGCCCATTTTCAATTTCTACAATAATAAAATAAACTTTGCTGAAAAAATCTTTTTTTTTTGTCGCGAAATTGAAGTTGAAAACTGCTATCGGCAAACGCCCATCAACACACGCTTCTACAATCAAACCAAATCGGAAAGTGAAAACAGTTTCGCCATTACCCCTTTTCAAAATTCTATGGTTAGCAATACATTCAAATGGTTCTGCACTCAGGTTAGTAGCGCTCTTATATGAAATGTGAATGGTGGAGATAGTATGGTTCAGTATAAATGAGACTGCATCGACGAAAACAGAGTTATATCCTCCTCCTATCTCTCACGACCCCTTTCTATTTCTTTCTCTGCAGTTAATTTCCCAACAAAGCCATACTGAATTTGTTCTCCTTTGCATACTTCTTGGTGTTAGAAGTTAGTGACAGAAAAGAAAGGAAGTTGACGTGAGTCTTATGGGTGTTGTCCTGCTAATGAAAAGTTTTGGTATTTGACTTTGCTTTAATGGAGTTTCGGTGTTTCATGTTGAACGTGCAGGAAGGAGAATCTTTAAGATGTGAAGATTAATTATTATTTTTGAACTACTTGTTATGACTAATTTATACTACACTTTTTGCTTTCACTGTGAAATACTATGAGGTAAATGAAAAAATATAGTGATTATACATTTCGGTAAGTTTTCCGCCTGAAAGTTTAAATTTAAATCCACATTGGTGGTCGTTTAAAAGAAAGAAGACCTTTACATCACCCTGCCATATGCTCCCTTTACCATTGCACCAACGAGCACCTCTTGTAAAATAATTGTTTTTAATAAATCATATATAATACACATTTTAGAATAGGAATACAATATCAACCTTGCCATCACATATATAAATCATTAAATTGTGACCTCAAATATAATTAGTCATTATAAAGAACGATACTTGAATCAAAAAAAGGAAAGAAATCATAAATATTTTACATGATTACAACTATTTTTTTAACACACTTGTTTTTATTTGTATCGTAGATGCAAAGTGAAATATTTTTTTAATATTTATTTGAATAATTACTATCTAAAAATAAAATAAAATTATGCAGTTGAATACAAAGGGCATCTATGAAGATGTTTATGTTTATATTATAAAAATATACTTTTATTCAGTGTAAAAAAATTATAGTTTTTTGAGAGATCAAAGTCACTCGGTTCAATCTAATTTAAAACAAAGAATCTTTGTTATAAAGACCGAGTCATCCGATTCAATCCAATTTAGTAATTCGGTTCGACCAGTGACTCAATGGTTCGATCAATGATTAAGGTACCATTTTGCATGATTTTTTTACGGTCCAAAAGCTACTTTTGAAAAAAAGTTAAAACTGAGAGATAAGGCTATGTTTGGTAACACAAATGAGCTAGCTTATAGCTTATTGGACAAGCTTATAAGCTTGTTGGATGAAAATGTGGAGTGTTTGGTAACAAGTTTTTCTCACGAGTTTGTAGCTTTTGATATTTTCTTCCAATGTTAACCTTATTAATTTAATTATTTTTTAATAGAACAACTACCCATATTCATAATTAATAACTACCCACGTTTTATATTTTTTTGTTGTCAAGTAGTCTAGTGGCTAGAGCTCACACATATTAAATGTGGAGAAGTGGGGTGTCTGGGGTTCGAACCCCAACCCGCTGCATATATTATGCAATGTCCATACCAATTAAGCTAAGATAATTGGAACACGTTTTATATTTTGTTCACACCAGCCTCACACACACGTTAGCCAGTGCTGCTCACGTTATATATAGCTTTTTATACTTTTTCTTGCTCCATATTTTATTGTGACTTGCTCTTAATTTGTAAATTGGCCACTGCCTTTTTTCTCTTTCATGTTTCATATAATATATAATTTTACATAACATATATAATCAACAGTGACGAAATTTCAGTTAACTAAAATTTGTCAAAAAAAATTTGTTAAATAAAAATTGTTAATTGAATTAATAAAACACATTTATCTCTTTAGATATGAAAATAATTTGAAATAAATAAAAATATTCAAAAACAAATACATCAAGTGAAAAAAATTAAACAAACACCTTAAAGTTTGATAAAGTTAAAGTTGTTTGGTGAATTTAATTTAAAGCCTTTTTTTAAGTTAAAAATTGTTTGGAAAATATGTTTATAGAGCTTTGTCAATATTATGACGTGGTTTGGTGATTTCATTTTTCAAAACACTAATAAATATCTAATTTAAAAGTTTTTTGATAAAATGTTTTATAAAAATTATGATAATTTTTTTTAGAGAGAAAAAATTATGATAATATTAAAAATCACTATAAATGAATAGAATATTTTAAAGGTATAATAAACAAATATTAACAAAACCTATGCATTTCAATATTATGAATAAAAAATAATTATTTAGAAAAATAATAAATTTTGTCAATTTTTTGTAAATTTTGTCAATTGATAATGTTAAAAAATTGATTTTATATATATATATA
>Ga0315915_1004019_pt1 | contig 18614 bp, 12 predicted proteins | sample MpolbnodulesMG_FD_207738 | JGI IMG/M metagenome (GOLD analysis project Ga0315915, IMG submission 207738) | Medicago polymorpha root nodule microbial communities from Los Angeles, California, United States - branched nodules | ecosystem: Host-associated > Plants > Roots > Nodule | place: USA...
TTAGTTCATTGATAATATCTTGATTTTGTTATGAATAAAATGAATTTCCCAACTTTATGGCAAAAGTGGATTACAGAATGTGACAATATTGCTTCAACTTCAGTTCTACTAAATGGGTGCCCGACTAATGAGTTCAAATTTGAAAGAGGACTTCGTTAAGGTGGTCCTCTTTCGTCTTTTCTCTTTTTGATCGATGTTGAAAGCCTTAATGTTATACCATGCGGTTTAATAGAGGTCAGTCTTTATACGGGTTACAAACAAGGTTAACTGAACAAATAATGTTTCGATCTCCCACTCACAATTTGTTGATGATACATTGTTAGTGGGAATCAAAAGTTAGGCGAATATCAAAGCATTAAAAGCTTTGCTTATCCTTTTTAGGCGACTTTGGGTCTTAAGGTCAATTTTCATAAGAATATATTAGTTGGTGTCAACGTTCTTGGTTGACAGAGGCTACTTCAACATTTAATTACAAAATGAGTTGTTTACCTTATGTTGGGAAGTCTCAGTAAATAGACACTGAAACTGCAACTTAAATTTTATAGGCGAAGATATAGTTTTCATTATTGTTCTTACAAAACCTACCTTAACCTTTTACAAATCAAACAAAAAAGAGAAATCAAACAATTTAACTCTATAAAATGACGAATTTTTCAAAAGAACGTTTGATTCTTGGTGACAACTTTCGATCAAGTAATCAAACTTCATATTATTAGGACCCATTTCTTTAAAAATCGGAAGTTCAACACAAAAGAAAAATCAAACGAAAGAGAGGGGGAGTCCCAGGTTTGCATAGGACATACAAAAGATAAAAAAATTCAATTGTAGGAAGAAAAAAAAAAGATGGAAGTAGAGAGAATCCAACAAACGAAATCTCGAAAGCATTGTTGTATTGGTATCTTTGTAAAGAAAATTAGAGGAAAGATATCCAAGTTCACATCGGAATGATACAAATAGATTAAAGAAAGAATCAGAGGGAAGTAGGGAATCCAAGACACAAAACTAGTTTTAATATTCATCTATATTGAAATAATTTTCTGCATTCCTATTCATGTATGATACACACTTTGGATCCTATAGATTTTGTTAATTCTCCAGAAAAAACAAATTAGGAAAAACTATGCTTATTCATATAATATTATAAACTTTGGACACTTACGTGTTATTCACTTACAATTTTTAATGCTTCTCAGAAAAATACAAATTAGGAAAAACTAAAGATATATGAACTTCCATTATTTAATTTAACAATGCTTTTTTTTTAGTTGACAATTAACAATTTTTTTAAAATAATTAAGCATAGGGAAACACTTATTAATCACTATCAGTTGTCACGATTCTAATTGGCTTTACCATTTTTTTATTTTATTTTAATTGTGAGGGCCATGACTGGCCTCCTGTCACCTCACTAAGATCCGCCCTTGTTTATATTTATTTAGTTGTATTGATCACAATACCTGTAAGAGAAACAATATATCAAAATTTTTGCCAAACAAAGTAAATGAAAAAGCAGTTACGTGTGCATAATTTGATTGACATTGAGGTTTGAGTATAGATGAATTGAAGTTTGAACTTTGAACTCATCACTTATTTATTTATCTTAAGAGATGAATTTTTAATCATGGATTATCTGACCAAAATAAAAAAAAAAGGGTTAAATATGTTTTTAGTCTTTACATTTTGCGCGATTTTGAGAATAGTCCCTACATTTTAATAAATGTTTTTAAAATCCCTACATTTTTCCTCCGTTAGTGCAATTGGTCCCTGCCATCAGTGCCATGTTGATGAAACGCAAGCCATCATAACAAGTTCAACCCCACCCCACCAAATCTCCACCACAACACCTTCCACACCCGCAACAGCAAGTGCTTTGAACGATAACATCATCGCTTTCGGCCTCCAAATCTTCCCCTCTAAATCAACATATTTCACCGGAAGCGTGACGAACACTGGCAATCCGCATCTACGACGCTGCGGAGAAAGATCGTGGTGAAGTTCATAGAGAAGTTCTCCGTCGTTTTCCGGCGAGATTGAACCGCCAACATTGGCATCACGTTAGAAATTTGACAACATGGACTATTTACGCTAACGGAGGAAAAATGTAGGGATTTTAAAAACATTTATTGAAATGTAAGGACTATTATCAAAATCGTGCAAAATCTAGGGACCAAAAACATATTTAACCCAAAAAAATATACCCGTGTGACTATATCAAATAATTTAGTGACTTAAAATCCTGTTGTTAAGATAAAAAAAGTGATAAATCCGATGTTCAAATCCGACATCTACAATGTTCATTTCAACCAAGTTAACTCCCATAAACAACAAGTTCAAAGTTATGTGAGTCAACTAGTAGTTATGAATCATCGGATTCATGAATTACAAGTTCTTTATGTGAGTTAGCTTGGTTGAAATGGACATCGTGATTTACAAGTTTTTTATGTGAGTTAACTAGTTATGGACATTGTGATTTAAAGTTATGTGAGAATCACAAGTTCTTCCAAACAAATTCATGAATTACTGGTAGTTTTCACCGACATCTACGATGTCCATCTCAACTAAGTTAAATTTTACATGAACAAACTTTTTTGTTTAGGGAGATGTATTGGATTAGGATTCTAATAGATTTTAAAAGACTTTTTAATTATGAAAAAGTTTTGTGGTATTCAATCAAGACTCTTTGTAACATAAAAAAAGTCTTGTGGTATTCAATCAAGACTCTTTGTCATTTAAAAAAGTCTTGTGGTATTCAATCAAGATTTTTCATCACTTAAAAAGTCTCACGGTATTCAAAATCATTCAAATTTTGAAGGATTGTTTAACAAATTGGATTTTGTGGGATTTTCTAGTGAAATTTTAGCATGAAAAAGTCTTTCATGAAAACATGAGATTTCTTATGATTGTTTTTTCTTTTAAAAAATTTACTAACTATCTCTCTCTCCTCTCTCTCTCTCTCTCTTCTCCATTCATTCTCTCTCTCCTCTCTTCTCCCTCTCTCTATCTCTCGTGAAAATAGAAATAAAAATATCATCCGTTTGTTTCACGGTATAAAAAATTTATCCCATAAATGACTTTTCAAGGATTAAATTTCATAAACAAAAGTGTTTGGGTAGCATAGTTTAGTTCATGAGAATCCTTTGTAATAAATTCTTAAAAATTATTGATATATTTCATTTGAAATGTATTTTTCAAACAAATTTTTTTTGGATGAAATGTATTTTTCAAACAAAAAAAAATAAAATTGGACAATTGTATATGTAGGTGAAAACGTGCTAGTTAGTGGGGTGCACCGCTAGTTTACGCGAAAACTGTTTGTAACTCCTGGGAATAAATTTTTTCATCCTCAATTAAAGGTGAATTAGAGGGGAATAGAAAGCCGAATAACTGCAAAATTTCTTTCATGGGAATGATTCTTTCTTAGGAACAACCATTGGTTCCATGATAACAAACATGAGAACTTTTTATTCCAAACCTATAACTCTCATGAATGTGTTGAAATTCCACGAAACAATCGGTTAGTAAGAGTCTATATTGAGAATAGTATGACGGAAAATGTGTTGAGTCCTTAAAATTCATAAAATCTTTTGAAATCTTTTAAATCCATAAAATCATTTCAAATCATTTAAAATCTTATGATGTAAATCCAAATCGTAAATCCTGGTAGTATTTTAAAATCCTGAAAGTCATTAAAATCCTACAAAGTCTTTTAAAATCCTCAAAACTTTTTTTAAACAAAAATTGTCCTTTAAAATCCTAATTGAATACACCCCCTAGTTTATAAATCACTGGTAGTTCTCAAAATAATTTACTAGTAGTTCATAAAAAAACTATTTTTTCAAAAAATATAAAAGATTTTATCATATTCATTTATATTTTGAACCTTTCAATCTTCTATTATCCGTCCCTTCAAACTCATAAATAAAACTTTAAATTATTTTTTTATCTTTCATTTTTTTTAATATGTATGAAATAATCAAATATCTGGTTTAACATGAGACGAGGAGTATGATGCAAGGATTCTTGGCATTTTCCTTCCCGAGCAAGTTCTCAAGTTGAAATCTAGCCGCAACACCATATTATAGGAGATTGGTAATTAATGAGAGTCAAAAAGAAAAAGAAAACTGAAAAGTAGCATTAATCATTGACACACCCACCCGCATATTTTCCGGACCCACCCGTTTAGAAATCCTTCTCAAACCCAAATTCCGAATTCTCAAAACACCAAAAAACAAGGCGGGAACACCGGCACCTGAAAATTTTCGAAACCACGCGCTTCCGCTATAGAAACAAATTTCCCAAAACATAACCAAATTTTCAAACCACTTTTCCGCTCAAAAAAGATAAAAAAAACTTAAAATAAAACCCTCTCTCATTCTCTCACTCTTCTTCATTCATTCATTCACTTTCAATCTTCTTCACTATGGAACCAAAGAGCGTTAACCCCACGCGCCGCCCTCAACGTGAAGCAAAGAAAAAAGCCGTTGCTGCACTATGTGAACAGCAACGCAAACGAAAACGCGTTCCTCTCGGTGAAATTACAAACGACTTTAACACAAACGCAAACGCAAACGACGTCGTTTTACCAACGCAGAAAAAACAACACGTTGCCACTTCATCAAACTCCGATGAAACTCCGGTACCGGAGAAATTGGAGAAATTCGAAGATCCTCAGTTATGTGAAACTTATGTTTCTGATATTTACGATTATCTTCGTAATATGGAGGTAAATTGATTTATTTTATTTAACTTCAAATTTCAATTAGGGTTTTGGTTTTCCCTAATTTGGGGCTTTTTGCTTAATTTAGGGTTTTTTGTTTTTTTGTTTGTTTTAGGTTGATTCTAGTAAGAGGCCATTGTGTGATTATATACAGAAAGTTCAGAGGGATGTTAATGCGAGTATGAGGGGTGTTCTTGTGGATTGGTTGGTTGAAGTTGCTGAAGAATACAAGCTTGTTTCAGATACGCTTTATTTTTCGGTTTCTTATATCGATCGGTTTTTGTCGTTGAATGATTTAACCAGACAGAAGTTGCAATTACTCGGTGTTGCTTCGATGTTGGTTGCTTCGTAAGTTTGTTTATATGTTTTTGTTTGTTGTTTTGATTTGTACTTTTGTATTGATGAATAAATACCTAATTTGGTCCCTCCCAATTTGTTTGTACCCAAATTAAAATAACACTCACATTGGTTTGTTGCATTCTATAATGGTGGTCAAATTAGTTCCTCTATTAACTTTGACCCATTTTATCAAAGAGATTACTCTTATGAAAATGTTGGAATTAATTTGGTATATTGGACCATAAACAAATTGTGAGGAGCCAACATTGATTTATTTATTATTTATGCTTATTGAGTTTTGATTTGTTTTGGATGTAGAAAATATGAAGAGATTAAGCCACCTGAGGTTGAGGACTTTTGTTACATTACGGACAATACATACTCCAAGGAAGAGGTGAATCTTGTAGTTGAAGTTTTTTGTTTGTGTTGTTGAATGTTTGTTTGGTTTTGGATCTTGCTGATTTTGGATGGCATTGTTTTGTTTTTTGTTTGATTAAAGGTTTTGAGCATGGAGGCTGATATTTTGAAATCTTTGAAGTTTGAATTGGGTGGTCCTACAATAAAGACATTCCTAAGGCATGTGTGTTTTATTGATTATGTTTCTTTGTATGTTGAATGGTACTATTGTTTTTGTATATTAGCTCACATTTCATTTTCTTTTTCTGTTTGCAGAAGATTCATCACTAAAGTTGGTCTAGAGGGTGTTGATGTAAGTTATCTCATTCTTCAACCCATCTCATAGTAGTTATAGGTTATGACATTGATTTGGGTATTATGTGTGCTTATGTTTTACTTTTAGTAGTGTGGGACTTTTGGTTACTTTTGCTATTGTGTGTGCTTATGTCTTTATGACATTGATTATTCTCTCTTATCAAATAGTAGCATATGGAGATTGTTTGTGAAAATAAGAGATGTTGTATATAAATAGAAAGAGAGTTAGAGTGGGTTTTGTCATGTCATTTGGAGAAATAGTTGAACTGTGAGCTTTTGGGAGGGTCTGAAATGGGAATTGAACCTTCTGGATAGTTCGTTCTGAAACTAATTTATGAAAATTAAATTCCTATCTTGTTTTGTACACTAATGAATACCTCTGCTTCATCTTTGGTGGTAAAAGGATGTTTCAACCCTAATTTTTTTGGTAAATGTGGCCAATCTAGCCACTTCCACAAAGAAAGTATCTTTGGGTTGTGCTATAGGAAGTTTCAAATCTAGTTATCCAGAAGTTCGAAATCAATTTTACTTGGATTATTATTTATTACTCAAAATGTTGCAGGCAAAAACCCATTTCCGTTTATGTGTGCCAAATCTGGAGACTTGGTTTGTTTAATACTTTTATCTCTTTTATGCAGGCTTCTGAGTTGCAGTTTGAGTTCCTTTGCTCTTACCTTGCTGAGCTCAGTTTGTTGGATTATAATTGTGTGAAGTTCTTGCCTTCTATGGTGGCTGCATCAGTTGTATTTCTTGCACGTTTTATGTTAAGCCCAAAGACTCATCCTTGGGTAATGTTTTAATTCATGTACAATCTATATTTGGTATTTGACTTTGACACAGTTGCTAAAATATTTCCATTTGATTACAGAATTCAGCCATCTATGAATTCACCAGATATAAACCTGCAGACTTGAAGGAATGTGTTCTAAATATACATGACTTGTACCTTGGTAGGAAAGGTGGCGTTTTGCAAGCTGTGAGAGATAAATACAAACAGCATAAGGTGATATTCTTGCACGCTTATTGTCAATCCTTTTTTACCAAACAAACTTAATTTGTCCTACCTTGGCCCAAGCTTTTTAAACAATTGAGTTATTTATTTCATTGCACTTGTCACATTTGATGCTTTTATGCTGATTCCATTTGTTGTTTTGGTCACAGTTCAAATGTGTGGCAACAACACCCTCTCCCCCGGAGATATCTCTTTCTTTTTTTGAATTTAGAGGGGCTGATCCTTAGTCAACCACGTTGTGATTTTCTTGCTGTGGCTCTTTAGTTTCAACTACTGGCAGAGGCATGGACAAAATGGTCTCCTAACTTGAAGATTGAAGTGATTTGCTAATGCTGGTTGAGGGTTTTGCCATGAAATACTATGGCATTTAATGTATCAATTGCTGATTGATGGGTGTGCCTTGAAATATATATATAGTTCCTATTAGTTTGAATTAGGTTTTCTTTTTAACAGTTTAGAAATCTTTTTGCAAGTGTTAGTTCAAGGAAATCTGATTCTTTGTGTACAGAAAACTGCTATAGGTTTTCAACGTAATTTTCCATTCTATGATGTTCTAGCTCTGATCTGCAGAAATCAAAATTTTGTCATAAAAATTGCTGGGTTGATGACATTATCACAGCCTGTTAAGTTGGTTATTTTTTTTCTTCTTTTGCCTCAGTTTCACAACCAGTGAAATATCCATTATGGCAAAGGTTGTATGTTTTAAAATAGAATATGTTAAATGAGAAATGATGTTTATACAACTATTTTGGACAATTTTTGGGACAACTTTCTCTCTCTCTCTCTCTCTCTCTCTCTCATACTCTTATTATGTTCTTACTTGTTCTTCTCCTGAAACAAGAGGAAAAAAAGGTACTCCCAAAAGATGTTCCAAAATGATAGAACAAATATAATTTCTCATGTTAAATTGGTATGGTCTAGAAGATCATTGTGAGCTCAAAAGCCAATATTTCGTAATGAGTTGTTACATAACTCAAGATGTGCAGTTTAACATTATTTAAAGTCTGTTGCTGAGAGTAACTGGCCCACTTAGCAATGGAAGATTATTGGGGCTGGTTGATTGTGGAGGAGGATGGACATATTATGTGTCACTACTTTCCTGTAATGTGCTTTGCAATGCTAACATTTTGTTTAGGAAGAAATTATGTCTTTTCAATAAGGTAAATACGATGCTGTTTTAACAGTTCTTGCTGCTGCGCTTTGATTACCTACTATTCCCTCTGTCCCAGAATAATTGAATTGGAAGTGATGAATAAAGGAGAGAGAATAACATTTTTAAACAAGTACTTTCATGTATTGGTCTATTTTGTATCGCAAAGCTTATATTCCAACGAATAAATTTGTAAGCCTTAACTCGTAAGTACAGTTAATACAATGAAATGTTGTAGAGACGTTTCATATGTTGGGGCACATAGTGTATGTGAGTTTTGCGGTTAAGCTATTTTAAAAATAAATGTAAGCCTTAAAAAGAAATATTCTTAGTTTAGTGAGGACAAAGTATTGAGTTTTTGTGTTGTCTCTCGTTTGTTCGATCACTTCACCATCTTTTAATAAAGAATGTTTTTACTCTTTTTGCAAATCAAATATGACTTAAGTTCCATGCTTATTGTTGCAGACCATCGATTGTTAATTATTGTTTGGCTGTTTTTAAATAAGTTAGTATCGTTTTGGAGTTCCGACTGTTTTGTTAGGTGTCTGTTTGTCAATGGGCTCTAAATTGTATCAGATTAACAAATATGCACAAGTAGCTATCATTTCCCCAAGCTAACAACATTATTGAAATTCCTCATAAGTGGTTTCAATTAGTTAAGAGTAGAATAGTACAAGCAACACATGTTGAGATAATTTATATCCTATTGATTATATGAAAGTCGTTATATTAATTTTGAAATTACCCTAGTAGCTATTATAGGGTCTAATTCATGATTGCGGTATTTTTTTGTTGCTAAAGTCGCCCTTGTTGTTTATCTCCATCATTACCATAGACACTTTGGTTGCCAAAGAAAACTGCAAAAACATAATAGTCTTAGATTAAGTTGATTGAATAATCAAACTAATATGCAATACTAGTTCAACCCATGATATGTAGAATGAGCTAAATGCTTTACTACATTAATGAAACTGATTTTAAGAGAATTGATGACAAAATAAAAAATATAGAAAAAGTGAGGTTAAAAATTAATTTATTTTTGGATAATTAAAAAAACATTTTACAAATGACTTTAATTAGTTCTCACTTTTTTGAGATGTAATTAGTTCTCTGTGATCTCAACAATGTTGTTTAAGTTTCTAAATTTTGGTCACAATTAATGTACTTTTCTATTTGTTATGAGTTTGGAGCTTCATCATTTATGGGATTGAGGTTCATGGCTTTTATGGCGGACAAGCAACCTTCAAAGCTGCGTCAAGTAATGTGGTCAAACATAAGAAAACATGTTTTTATACCATTTGTGTTAGACACTCTTGACTTTCTAACACCAGATGATGTTGTTGCCCTTCTACATGGAGTTCAAATGGTCATGCATATCAATAACATGTCTCCTAAATCCATGAACGTTGTGTTTATGATGATTAACTTTGTATTTCGCTCATGGGATTTTTTTTTTGTGTGTGTGTATATATATATAAACAAACTATAAATTATTATCAAAATGCACTTACTATATCTAAAATGATTTCAAGAACTTTGACTCTCCTGGTTCCGTAGACTCCTTGAAATAAGTAGTATCAGAAAAATCTCCAAGATGATTCATTAGTTCCATCCTTGCTTCAAGACATGGATCAAAGAGTTCCATGTATGGAACCGTTGTGCATTCATCAGAGCCATCGAGGGTATACCTAAAGAGTAAATGGTGAAGTTTTAGCCCATAATATCAACGTGATGTGATTTTATTTTTTTGTTCAAGTTCATTTTAACACATCGAGGGTATACCTATGACATTCTGCATGTTATTTTTGTTTTTTTTGTGTGCATAGTTGTGGTTTTGAAAGTTTACTCCATATTTTTCAATTTGCACAAAAATTTTCGCAGCATAATTGAAATTTCTGTTAGATAGATTTTCGTTCAAAAGTTGGAACACTATATTTTCATCCAAATGCATACTATATTCATAATAATTCATAATATATATGTATAGATGGATGGAACAGGTAAAAATTAAGCGATAAATTCTTACTTCAAATAGTCAAATTCATTATATCCACCATTGGAATGAAGCAAGCTATTCAATTCCATTGATGCAAGATCAAATCTCTGTAAATATAAGTGAAAGTAAGTTTACAAATTTTTTGTTGTCTAAAGACATAAAATAAATGGACATTTTATTCAATTGACTAATGCTCGCAAGATACACTTTTCAACATGCTCTCTTTGATTATTAACAATCAAGAACGACAAATCAACAAGTAATAGTTAACTTTGTATTCTTAAAGTTGTTTATACACAAATATAAAGCGGATAATGTTAATTTTAGTGATTCAAGGATATAGTCATAGAGGACATTTTTCTTAAAAAGCATTGTTGTTTTTTTTTTTTATTGAAAAAAAATCTGTATGTTACAATTTTTTCTAAAAAAATTGAGATTCTAGGAAAAATTTAAAACCATATGCTAATTTAATTTACCTTGTCTAAGTTTGAATGTACATTCATACACCTTCCATAGTCTAAATTAAGCATCTCAGTATTTGTAAAGCATTCAAATCCATTCGTATAACCACCAACTGCACACACAACATTGTTCAAAGAAACTTTAGCCAAGACTTTTTCTTCTTTCAATCCAGGTGAAAAAAATAAATAAATCAAGATATCACACATGTTATACCCAACAAAAACCATTTCCATCACAAAAAACAAGAACCTCACCTCTCAATTGTACTTGCGAAGTGTATAAGGCAATAGAGTTCATAGGTGGAAAATATTTGATTGCATTCTCAGGCTGAAATGACCGGATAACTGTCTTCTCTATATTTGTACATTCAAACATTGTTGTACCATGATCTTTGACAAGCTGAATTTCCATTGATGCCTCCATTTTTGCATAACATAAATAAATAAAGGGTTAATTAAGTAAATGGTCCCTGTAAATATTCAGAATTTTGTTTTTAGTCCCTACAAAATAAAATCACACTTTTTAGTTCTTGTAAAATTTTCCATCAACATTTTTAGTCCCTATAAAAATTTTCCATAAGCATTTTTTGTCCCTGTCAAAAATTTCCATCAACATTTTTTGTCCCTAAAATGCTAAAGGAAAATGTCACAAGGACTAAAAAGTGTGATTTTATTTTGTAGGGACTAAAAACAAAACTGTGAATATTTATAGGGACTAAAAACTTAATTAACCCATAAATAAAATAAAAAAACAATAGTGATATGGACAACATGACTAATGGTAGATATACAACATAAACTAATTGTGATTTAAGTTATCAAATGTTAAGAGTGTTTCCAAATGATGATTAAGACTTTGCTATCACTTGGATAGTGGTGCATTTGTCTTTACATTTAATAAATGTAGTTTTGTGGAAATTGATTTGGTTTTAATTGAATTTGAAGTAAGTTATATTTGGCTTATTTATTTCTTAAAACTTTGAAAGGAAGTTTTATGCAAATATTAGTGTAAAACTTTTAATGTAGTGCATTAGCTATTTCTTTTACCACTTCTAGTAAAAAAGGAGATTAAAAGAAAAATCAAGTTTTTCAAACAATAACTAAATATTATTTTTTGAAGGAAAATAATAACTGAGCATGTGTAGTGTACTAGTGTGGCATGTGAGGTACACATCCAAGGATTTCAAATAGTAGCAAGAATCTATGTATGAAGATCATAAAACAATTTCAGCATGCCAACATTATACACGAGCATACAAAAGATGGTGATACATAGTTGAATGACATGATTAGATTTTTGTCGGTATCTACGATAAATAAATTGTACCAGTTTTTGTTCTTTGTAACCATTCATCTGCGAATATGTTTTTTGAAAAGCTTTTAGTTCTTTACCTCGCTGCACCGACTAAAAAAATGCACTAATGTTAGTTGAATATAAATAGGATTAATTTATACTATTTAAAATATTTTATTCGTCGACATTAACAACCTGTACTATGGTGTATAAATTCTTGAACGAAGCACTGACATTGTCTCCCTTCTTCTCTAAACATGGATGTTCCTCTATATAACCCTTCATCTTGCTCTCATTAGAAGCACCATTTACATTGTCTAGAAACGAAAGGTCTTGGTTTTTCTTGCCAAGAGTCAATTCCAATAGTTTCTTATGTATACGGTTTTTCTCACCTTCGTTTACCTTCATCTTAATTGGTTGGGTATGCATTGGTTGAGCCAGGCGATCTAGAAAACAAGTAATATCAATTCATTTTTATCCTTACTTGAATCAGTAAAAAAATGTGTGGTTCATGTATTTCTAATGCTTTACCTTTCTTCAAAGTTTCACATGATGGAAGAGATGGACACGCCGATCTCCAATTCATATTATACCGTGGTACAGGTGTACCAGGAGCTATTGCCGCAGAAGCAAGTAAAAACATTAGCTTGTTTGTTTGACTACGGTCTAGTTCAAACCTAAAATGGTTATTATCATAGTAGTTCCCGGCAATTGCTTGTCTAAATTTATCTTCGGATAATGGACGACACTGAAGTCCAACCCGAACTTTGACCTTAAATATCAATAACACCAGGGCATTAATCTTAATAAGCCTTATATGAATCACCATCATATGATTTATAGTTTAGTATGTATCTAGACAACAATTAGCATATGTACCTGTGCAGGATATTGTGTTTCATTGGAATAATCATCATTAATCCAAGCATAAGGGTCTATATACATCTTTCCCATGCTAGATGCCTCAAAAATTCCATGTAGCTTCCTATCAGTGTAGTTGAATAGAAACAAAGGTAACCCAGGATCAATGTTCTTCACATAGGAAAAGTGTCGAGTTGGTAAGCCTATTTAAATAAAAAAAAAAACCATTAGTTACTAATAAATGGTCATATATCCCATAGTAAATGATGAGTTATCACAGTATAATGCCTAAAAGTAAGAATTTCATTTGTAAAACAATTACTACTATGAAATGAGTAATTTTTGCAGCAAAACAATGTCAATTTTCTTTTTCAGAGTATCATTTTGGCAAAAATTAATTTTAGCTGAATTGATTAAATTATGTTTGAATATTTTGAATCAAAATTGATTTCGTGTGTCTATGTATATGTCAATAAATTTGAGAATTGATTCTATGTTACTAGAGAAGCCAAAAATATTAACTTTTAAGTATAATTGATTTTGAAGCTAGAATCAACTATGGACCAAAATCTACTGCTGTAGTGAAACCACACAGTTTTCAATTATGACTAATTGATCTTTATTGGCATGGTACTATTATAATTTAATCAAACCATCTAATGACCAAAATAAAAATTGTGTTGTATTTTACAGCACCAAATCCATTTCCAACAATTTGTGGTCAAAACATGTTTAACTAACTCAAACGTGATTCTAAAATGTACAAGCATATGAGGAGACATAGGTTAATAGCAATTAGCCTATTACATGTGCTACCATAAAAACAATCAAATATAAAAAACTAACCAAAGAGTTGTTTAGATAGACATTCTTTCATTGTGCTCCTTGTGCATCCAAATATGACCCCTCCAAGTTGATTCTTCCTCAGATTTCTAACACATAAAGACCCACTCATTGGTTTTTGAGAGATGGGAATAGTCCTTTTGACATTAATAGTTTGTGTTTTCTTTTCTGTTCTCATCCTAGCACAAGAGGAGAAAGTTTATTTCATTATACAAACTATGACAAAAAGAGAGCACAAAGAAATGTGTAAGATTAATTTGCTAACAAATGTAAAAGTACTTAAATAGTTCAAGACATTAAAACCTAAATTCAATATATATTTTAATAATTAGAACATTATAAAGACAATGGAAGTATACTGGGGTAAAAGATTGAATATTAGTCCGTAAATTTAAGGGTTAAATATGTTTTTGATCCCTATAAATATACCAACTTTTCGTTTTAATCCCTCTACAATTTTCCTTCAACTTTTAGTCCCTATAAAATTTTCAATCGCTACTTTTGGTTCCTATTTTTAAGTCCCTATAAAAACATTTCTTAAAAAAAATTAGAATTTTTTAACAAAACCTAAATTTAATATGAATTTTTAACCGTAAAAAATATAAAAATTCATATTAAATTCATGTTTTGTTAAAAAATTCTAATTTTTTTGGAGAGATTCTTATAATATTATGAATTTTTCTGCAAAATTTTATTCAAAAATATGAATTCTACATATGAGTTTACTTTAAAATAGGGACCAAAAGTGAAGATGGAAAATTTTAGGGGGACTAAAAGTTGAAGGAAAATTTTAGAGGGACTAAAATAAAAAGTTAGTATATTTATAGGGACAAAAACATATTTAACCTAAATTTAATGGAGGATCAATTAAAATTGACATCACAACAATTCTTGAAGTTTAGCATGTGTGACACCAATTGCAAAAACTATATTTATTTATTTTTTTGAAAAAAAAAACAGAACATTAAAAAACTTGACACAAATTAGTCCTAAAAATAGAACATTAAAGGCTTAATTACTGTTTTGGCCTCCTAAATTTCCAAATGTTGTGATTTTGGCCCCCTAAAAAAACAACTCTTTACAGGCCCTCTATGTTTAATTTCTGTTGCAGTTTTCGCCCTCCACGCCAATTTTGACCCAATCAACGTACACGTGGGTAATTTTTTTTTAAATTTTAGTTTTATTTAATTATTTTTATATTTTTAAATTATTTTTATATTTTTTTAATTATTATTTTTTATTTTTAAATTATTTTTTTAATTATTATTTTTTATTAATTTTTTTAATTACTTTTTTTTATTTATTTTTTTAAAAAAATTACATACGTGACATCCATGTGTGCGCCACGTTACGTTGGCTAGGTCAAAATTGGCATGGGGGCCAAAATTGCAACAGAAAGTAAACATAAAGGGCCTGAAAAGTTGTTTTTTTTAGGGGGCAAAAATCACAACATTTGAAAACTTAGGGGTCAAAACAGTAATTAAGTCAATTATATTCCTAATAACTCTCTTCCAGTCCCTTGTTCATAAAACATAAGAAATTATGATACAAGACTATATCAAGCACCAATTCAAACCATAAACATTGTACTCACTCCAACATATGATCATATAAAACTAAAAAAATAAAAAATAAAAAGAGAAACCAAAACAAAGTAATTAAAAAAGGCTCTACGTACTCCTTAGTTCCTACATATGTTTTCTAGCATACAAATAAATATAATGATAACAAAAAGAGTAAAAGATTTGAGATAAAAAGTACTTGTAGAAAGTGTTTGTAAAGAAATGTTAACAAAGAAAACCCAACACAAAGTGCTAAATGTGAGGAAATATGTATAACACAAATTGCTCATACCTTTTCTACTTATATATGGAGTATGAGTATCTCATAATTTGTACATTTTTTTTACACAAGCTCATAATATTTTCATTTTTTCTTACACAACCTCATAAAATTTGTACATGTGATCACATTTTATGTGAGTGTTAAAATTTCTTTTCTTTTTAATAACACGCCTCTTGATGGCGAGACAAAGAAGTCATGCAATGAGTAAATTCTTAACATTTTATCTGTAACAACTATATACTTTGCGGTGAATTCTAGGGTGAGGGTTCAATTAAGTCCCTCACTGGTAGACCATCTAAAAACTACTGTTAAATTTAACCAACGGTTTAGATTTGTTAATAATTAAAATGAGAACATGAATACATTTGCACACACAATTCTACCTCTATCTCTTCCATCTTCTCCACCCACCAAAAATATGTAGATGTTTGCAAACAGTTGACTTGAGAAGAGGCCGTGAAATCCATTTCATTTGGCCCTTTTAGTTTTGTTTGTGTTTGAGTGGTAATGGAAATTTAATTCAAGAATTGATTCAATTTAAACATCTAGTTTAAAACCAAAAAGTAATTGAAGAGAACAAAGATGGGGTTCCATTTTCTTCATTATTATTTAATTATTAATAGAACAATCTAATTATTCTGCAAAATTTCACCCTAATTAACATCAATTGAGAGGTATATTCTGCAAAATTTCGATACAATCTAACGGTACGACGGTGTTCCTCTCAGTTGATGTTATATTCTAGAAGTATATTCACCCTGATTTTGTGAAAAGTTTTTCATTTGCTAGAAGTGTATACTGCAAAATTTCAGTATGATGAAGGGTATGGGGAAGAGATATACTTCTTAAAAAAAAAAATTGGGACACTCAAACAAAAAAATGACAAGGAAGTGAAGACACTATAATATGTAAATGTATTGATGTTCTCATCTTTGTTTTCAACAAATCTAAACCATTGATCAAATCTAACGGTAATTTTTAAGTGATCCACCGGTGAGGGACTTAATTAGACCCTCACACTAGAATCCACCATATTTTGCACACTATTTATGCTCGACATGGATTTGCCATTTCCATTCGAAATTTCATTTTCATGTTGTTATACAACAAAAAGTTTATGAATTGATACTAACGGTTTATGCATGAACTTTTTATGTCAAGAAAAAACAAATATCATACAATTAATTATCAGTTAAACATCCCCCAAAATTTCAGTTAATGGACTTTTATTATAAAAAAAAGAACTTTTACGTCAAAATAATATGAAGGACTTCGGGTTAAATATAACAAAAAAAAATGGTTTATATTTAAAATAGGAAGGAATAGATATCATTCATTCAAACAAAAGATTTGTGTAGTCGCAGAAAAAAGATAAAAAGATGTTCCCCATAAAATTTGATTTAAACCTGTAAAAAAATTGATTTATTTGTAAAAAAAATGATTTGAACCTCATAATTAATTAATATTTTGATGATTTGATCCGACCATTGTTGATTCCGGAGAAGAAGAAAGGAACTTAGAAAGAAAGAAAAAATACTGGTTTACATTAATAAATAAAAGAGCCCTAAGAGCACTTATTAGCATTTCTCTAAATAAAGGACCAATAGAACGTAAATACATCTAAAATGGAGATATCTATTTTTGTGTGCTTAAATGAGTTATGCGTGTGCATATCACTAATTTCTAATTTTTAATAATAATACCCAATAAACATCTAATTCCTCCGACCAAACACCTCACACAAGTCTTAAATGAAACACATCAATCATCTATAAATAACTCAATAACGTTACATTTCAATACCTTAAAAAGTTTAAAATGTAGGTCCCACTTAAGAGTGGAGGTCTACATTTAGACCTTGTTCCTATTAGGTACTCAAAATAATTCTTCCCCAATGGGTTGTCTAATAGGTATCAAGTCTTAAAAGGGAGAGATCCTCCGTCAGTGGAGTTTGGGTATGCTCCATTTACCACCAGCTCCATTTACCCCATTTAGGGTCTTAGATGAGTGACACGTGGTTAAATGGATTCAATGGCTCAAATTAAAAATAAACAAAACATCAGTTTTTTTAATTAAAAAAGAGAGAGAGAGAGAGCAAACACACGCTTCTCTTCTCTGCAAACACGCGCTTCTCTTCTCTCGTATCACACAATTCATCTTCTTTAATCCCTCTCACCGCCATGCCTCCCTTCTGCCGTCGCCCTCGCCGCCATGTCTCCAGGCACCGCCGTCTATTAAACACATCATCTCCCTTCTTCCTATCACCGCCCGTCTCACCGCCGTCCTCACATACTAAACCACCTTGCTGCTCTTCTCTTCCACACCAGTCCACACCAGTCGATTCACTCTTACCCACTTTTACCCTTGCCAATTTCTAAATATTCATGACAACATTAAAAGACTGTAAAAGATTTTTGCTCTTAACCTTATTATTGATTCTGAAATATTCATGACAACATTAATTCGTACATTGAGAATTCTGATAAATTACTTTTCTCCATAGCAGTAGTTTTGATAAATATTGCAATGGTTTTGAAATATTGCAGTAGTTTTAAAACTTCACAGAGATGATGGATTTTAGCTTTTACACTTTATTCTTTTCCTACACTTTGATAGATGAATGATGAACTTGACGATTTGTTCATTGTTTTGAAATGAATTCAATGGTAAAATTCTGCTCTTGAAACAACTGAAATGATGATGATAAAATTCTGCTCTTGATCATGATAAAATTTTGCTCTTGAAACAATACAGTGGTTCTTCTGTTAGTGATAACAATAGCCTCTAAGATATCACAAACTGATAAAACAACATTTGTGTCTCTCTTGGTTTCCCAAGCCAATCCTTGGAAAAAGTTTGTAACTAATTACACTTGCATAAAATACAAATGTTCAGATTTACATACTTTTTAAAATAATGCAACTTTATATTGAATGAAAATGTGCAAAAGTTACATAATGTTGCTTATATGGTTCTAAATTGCAGTTGTGATTATGCTGCTAATTTTGCTGTTTGCGATTCACATTTAGCATCTCACTATCATAATTCACTTTTTTTTAATGAGCTAATATTATTCACGACGGGTTGTACAAGAAGCCGTACCGCTCGCGGATAAAAACGAAAAAAGCGGAACATACAAAAGGTGCCGCATATAGGTGGAGCACCAAAAAACCACCTTTCTCAAGGATTAAAATACTCCACAGTAAAAATCCAAATATGCTAAGCATGATGCTGAAGTATACAATAAAGGAAAGAGGAAAACTGTTGGAACAAAGGGTGTTTCACAAGTCACCTATTGAGTTTTGACAATAACAAGGTATTAAAAATCATCAATTGGATATGCTAAACAATTTGTTCAAGTGTACAGGATCCATAATCAAAAGTA
>Ga0315915_1004023_pt1 | contig 18602 bp, 6 predicted proteins | sample MpolbnodulesMG_FD_207738 | JGI IMG/M metagenome (GOLD analysis project Ga0315915, IMG submission 207738) | Medicago polymorpha root nodule microbial communities from Los Angeles, California, United States - branched nodules | ecosystem: Host-associated > Plants > Roots > Nodule | place: USA...
GTACTACGTTGTTGTTTGATGAGGAGTTTATAGACAAGTAACATGAGTATGAGATACCATAATGTTGTTGACAATTGGTCAGAAACAGCAAAATATTCCATGACACTTTGTAGGAAGGGGAATGGATAACTTTTTTTTTTTGTTGTTTGAAAGAGGGGGAATGGGTAACTGTTGAGTTAGTTTAGATGCATTCTTCGCTTTATATATAAGACCGGTAGAATAGAAAGTTACAAAAATAGCTTTTTGATTTAGTGGTAAGATTAATTGTTTGGACTATAAATTGTATTGGGTTAGAGTTATTTAAATAGAAAAAAAAGATGAGCTTTTATTTTTAAAAAAGTAGATAAACTAGTTTTGAATAAATAAATAAATTAAGAAGAAAAAAAACTACTCTTTAGAAAAGAAGGTCCAGCCGCGTCCGTCTTTGGAAGATTTTAAGAGACCTTCAAAAAAGGTTCCAGCTGTGTCCGCCTTTGGAAGATTTAAGAGACCTTCTGGTGGAGAATGTTGCAAAAAAAGATCAGTATCATCATATCATTATTAAAATACATTTATCTTATACAAAGCCAAGTCATATCCAAGTCAGCGCGTCAACTCACTAATTTTGTACGGTCAGATAACATCAGGGTTGAAAATCTAATAATCTTTTAATGATAAAGTTGAAATCCCAAGTTTATATTTTACAGGGGTTAAATCAAAACTCACTCAAATAGGGGATGATAAAATACCATTTAACCTTAAAAAAAAAAACAAGACTAAAACAACATTACGAAGGTTCATGATCATACACACTCTCATATTGAGATAAAAGTATAAGTTAACTTCCTTAAAAAGAAAAAAAACTCCTAGTGAAGCAACATCCCGTAGAGCTAAACAACAAAGACATGAGCCTAATCTACTTAATTAAAACAACAACAAAAAAACACATTTCGGGCTAAACACATGACATGAACCTAATATAGCACCATAGTTTTCATAATTACCAGCATTGGTCCTGAGCATCGGCGGATGGGGTGAATGTCTAGGGCATCATTTTTTATAGACATTAAAATTGTTATTTTCATTTGGTTTTTTTTTTTTTGCGGAATTTTTTTATAGCACCAAAATTATTATTTTTATTTAGTTTTTTTTATGGAATTATTTTTATTTAGTAGTCAATATGTGCATATATTTTTTTTTTAACTCACTTTGATTAATTCTATTGAAAATATTTCTTTTAGAGAACCTTGATTATGAATGAATCTTTTGCACCTAAAAATCCAAGAAGAAAGAAATTCGAATAATAAAAATGGCACAACTTTATTTAAAAATAAAAAAACAAAATGAAATATGTTAACCAAACAAGTCCTTCCGAACACAAGACGTGTCAGAAGAAGACATGACAAGAGTTTACAATGTTACATCACAAAACTAAACAATGACGGGACAACAAAGGAAAACAATTATGAAACAACTGTTAAACACGGAATGGGATTAAGACACCAATAATAGTATTCAAAAACGAAAGTAATATATTTCGATTTCAACTATCAATACAATTGAAACTTAATTTTTTTTTCACATAATGATTGCAAATTATCACCCTCATACTGAAAATGTGCATATTTTTGTCTTTCCAAATGATCTATGCACAGCTAAGTCAGAAAATCTTCAAAGCTAAATGAGTTTGGTTTGAGAAAGCACCAAAACAACATAAATAAGCAAGATGGCCCGTAATAGAACCCAGTTTTACTATAACAAAACCTAACCAATTTTTAACCAATGATCAAATTATGTCGAAAAATGAACATATGATAAATAATTGATCCACATCAACATTCATTTCACAACCTCCCATACAAATTTGATCGTTATCCTGAAGAACCTCGCTCTTATACAAAATATCTTTAGTCTAAATATGGTTGAGAAGCAAACGTCAGGCGAAGACTTAAACTTTTAGAGGAACCTCTTTAAACCTAAGAATGTTAGTAGTAATCGGTACATTGTCGTCATTCCATGTTGCCGAAAATTGATATGCATCGCTTACGATGAAGGGGTTTGACGGATGTAATTGCCAAACCCACCTATCCTCCAAACCATCGTAAGACACAAAATAAAAACTTAAACACTATCCAACCTCCATAAACTAGATCCAATTAGCATTTGCATTCTATCTTTAAGTCGCAAGCAATTTAAATAAGAGAAATGTTAAGGTCACACTCCCTAACACACTCCAATAGAAATTAGCCACATCACCCTTCCTTTTTATTCCTTTCACCGGCCACCGATACAACAAGTATTTTTTTTGTTCACCGTTTTCTTCCACTAAGTTTTTTTGTACCGATGGTGGTGCTAGAGACATCAATAAGATCATCTTTCTTGAAATGTAACGGCACCGACCTAAGAAGACCCATTTCTGATTTGCTTCCCTTATGCACCCCTTTTCAAGAAGACCTCTGACGATGTTTTCTTCATTAAAAACCCATGGAAAAATGTCATCATCCTCAATTTGGTACCCATGATTTCAATATTCATGTTTCAACGCTCACCGTCATCAGATTCACCAAGATTCATCTTTTTCTTTCATTTTGCAATTACTCAAATTGAGAAGAGGGTTTGTGGTTAGAAATTGAAAATGAACGAGAGAAGGAGGGTATTGAAACTGAGAACGAAAATGGGGAAGAAATGGAAGAAAATTGAACGACGGTGTCTCACTATCGCAACAATATGGTATCTCTGCAATATTGTCCCAGTAGTGGAAAGACGGTGAAAAAAAACAATTGCACCATTTCTTTGTTAAAGTTAGTAACTTGAACAGCCAGTAACAAAAGTAAAAGGAATAAAAAAAGAGAGGTGATGTCGCTAATTTTAATTAGAGTGTGTTAAAAGGGTGTATTAGAGGGTGTGACCCTAGCATTCCTAGTGTCATAACCTGCACGTCAACACAATCAATCATTGCAAGTCTATCCTTACAATTATGCTCAAGTGCAAGTCTATATCATTACAAGAGAAATGCTAGCAACATACCTTCTAACACACACTTTCTAACACACTCTCTTTGATTGGTTAAAATTCACATGTGACCCAACAAAAGTATATAGGACCCACATGAGTTGGTGGTACCCATGTGAATTTTAACCAATCAAAGAGAGTATGTTAGAAAGTGTGTGTTAGATGGTGTGTTGCTAGCATTCCTCTCATTACAAATATCTATTCAATTAATAATTGGTTCTATTTTGCAATAATCAGCATTTCGTGATATGTTACACTCACCCTTAATTGCTACATGACCAAACCATTACCCTCCACACATTAGACATACAACAAATCAATTAAAGTTGTTATACTTGAACCCACCCTCGAGTCACCTACAAAATCACCAATTAAGTATATATTGGGCTCGATTGCTTAGGATTTTTTAAGAAACAAATCACGTTTATTATTGTAATAGTGTTTGTTTTTTATTTTTCAAAAATTTATTTTGTTAAAAAAATCACTTTCAACTTCTAAATTCAATAGCTTTTCCAAAATAGTTTTTAATTTTTTAAAAAACAAGGAGTTTTTTTTGTTGGTTACATAAAAATAAAGAATTCATGTGTAAAAGTTTCAAATCTTACAAAAGAAATTGTTTTTATAATACAAGCATAAATTAATTTTAGCTTTTTCTTAAAAATCTAAATATATATATATATATATATATATATATATATATATATATATATATTGTGTTTTACATGGTTTATTATGGTATCTTATCCGGGACCCATGCAACATTCTATACCATTACAAAGTGACAAATCTGTGCTTTGTTTAGTTGATACACATCTAGGATGCTCAACCTTCAAGACCCTCAACACTTTAAGACAATATGCTGATAAATTATTTGTCAAAAGTAGAACATATGACAAATCTTCGCTAAATGTAAAACCTAATAAATTTTTTTGAGGGGTAAAACCAAATAATTAACTTGCAAAACTCCAATGAAAATAATGACAATGTTACACTCACACCTCAAGATCAGCTCCTGATACAAGTCTGTCACTGGAAAGAGTTTCAGCAAGTTTATCGTCTACCTCTGACACGGTTTCTATGAGTTCCTGTCTTTTTTCAGACATCAAGGCTTCCACATCTGCAGGAACTTCCTCAACGAAAACCTTTTCTCTGCAATAAGAAACAATTGAGTAATTTGAACAATAATCATGGATATAACCAATGGAGAAGTTTCAGAACCAAACCCATTTGAACCATGAAAATAGTAGGCCTTTAAGTGCACAAGATCAACAAGTCCCTTAAAATTATCTTCCAAGCCTATTGGAACTTGGATTGCAGCACAATGATGTTGAAGCTTAGATCTTTCCTGAAAAATAAAACAAAATGGTCTACAGATAAAAACAACAATTTGAACTATTATACAGTAACGCTGAGATGGTGTGTGTGTGAAAAGGGATAAGGAGTAAAAGGTCCTAGGTTCAAACCCGGACAAAGAGACGGAGGGAGTAGCTTTGAATTAATTTTTTTTTTCCTACAACGATGCTACTGAAGTTCTCTTTATAAACTAAACAAAAGCGAGTAGAACTAAAAAACCCATGTTATCAATAGAAGTTTGTAGCAGGGTGATTGTGATGTGTGGCACAAAATAGAAACAAATGCTCCACGATCCGGGATTGAAAACATAGTACAAAACCTAGAATCTATGATGATGTTGCTGTTTACCTGATTCAAAAGTTGCCATGGATTTGCTCCCTTGTGGTCAAGGTTGTTTATAAATATAAGTCTTGGAAGTTGGAATCTTATCATTTGCTTATCAACAGCAATGGAGTGGCTTTGCACCCCATTGACACCACAAAGAACATGAATGGCACCGCCGTCAAATGCACGCAAAGCAGTCTCAACCTCAACGGTGAAATCATCAACACGACCAGGTGTGTGAATTATGTTAATCTGCAAAGACAAAATGTAATTAAAAAAAAAAAAACATTATAAGTTTACCAACATTCATTCAAAAACAACTTAAATTTTGGTTTCTTAGAGCAACCAAAATGAAGATATCAATTTTTCTTTTGGTACAGAAATGAGTCACGCGTGTACACATCACTCATTTATAATTTTTCAATAAGTACTCAAACTCAACATCTCACACAAATTTCTTAAATGAGATTCATTGATCAATTGTCAATAACTTTGTATCATTACAATTCAGTGTGGGTCCAATTTAAGATTAGGGTCATAAGTGAGACCTGGTCTTATAACACTAAAAAAAAATTCTCCTCAATGGCTTAATAGGTACCAAATCTTCAAAATTTGAGACCCCATTGTGGATGGTCTTATATTACATAGACACTAGGTAACATAACCAATGATGAAAGATAAAAATGAATTCAAAATTGATATTTCTGGTATAATGGTATAAGAGAAATTTGGGTCAACAAAATTAATATATATAACGGTACTACCTTACCTTATGGTGTTTCCAGTTGAAGAAAGTGACACCTGCCCGGATATTTTTATTCCACTTACTCTGAATGTGCTCTTTTCTACTACTTTCTTCAATCTCCTTACGATACATCTCATTTACTCTCCTAACACGGTGCATCTCTTCTATATCACCCGCATATAACAACGACCTCTCTCTCTGGGTCACCTTTTCAGGGTCGATCAGCCCCGAGATCCATATGTTGCGCAACCGATCCACCGAGAAGTGACGGAGGTTGTGGAAAGTGGCGGTGGATGAGAGGTGGCGCGGCAAGGAGGAGAAACGAGCCATAGTTGTAGGGTTTTCTGATTGAATAGAATAGAATGGAGTATAATAGGGATTTATCGTATGACGCAAATCTCGCACGACAAATTTCACATGACATCATCCTAATCCTAGTCCAACTTCGAATCTAAGTCTAGTGATCCTAAAAACCTGTCAACTCAACTTTGTTGCTTAAAACATGTTCACTCAAAACATCCAAACCAAACCAATAAACAAACATGTTCTTTTATCTTTTGAGTGTTTTTTCTTTTTTCTTTTTACAATATTTTTGAGATGTGTTGTTATTTTAACCACTATTTTGGTGACAATTTCCGAGACAAATATTAATTTACAAGGAAAATTGACATTGACACGAAAACCAAAATAACAAAAAGAAAAAATAAAGATATAATATTAGTATGAGAGAGAAAATTGTCCAAATATCAACTTTTTTATTTATTTTAAGAACCAAATAAAACAAGCAAACAAAACACTAGATATATCTCCTTAAAAAAAACTAGACATACCAAAACCCAACACATAACAAACTTTTATGGTACTCCCTCCGTCTCATAATAACTGAGTCATTTCACTTTTCAATACAATATTAATTACTTTTTCCCTTTATAACTTTAATTAATATTACTTTCATCATTTCCAATTCAATATATTCCACTTTACATTTATGATAGTGGAGAATGCACCAATATTTAACAGGTGCACTTAAAATTATTTTTCTCTCTTCTTCATTTATACATTTTTCTTAATACGTGTGAAATGAGCTTTTGGCTCAGTTAATCTGAGACGGAGGGATATTAAACAATATTTTGTCATATATTATTTTTGTTGAACAAAAGGTGGCTATTTTGATGTTTTAAACGACTTATATTTGAGACAAAATGTTGTATTGTGGTTTAGTGAACCACAAGAATTTATATTTTACCCTCTCCATTGTCTTAAGTTTGTCATGTTTATTATGTCCAACAATGTACACCTAAAGTTGTCATTTTTTATTAAATAAAACAACAATTGTCATTTTTTTCTCCTTCATTTTTTAACCCATGAAATGCAGCCTTAATAAACCAAAGTGGTAATATCTTATTGTTAGCATTTTCCCTTATTATGCATTGTTAAATATGTTTATGATCTTTATGAATATTTTAATTTTTTAGTCTCCAAAAAATTTCAATCATCGTTTTTAGTTCTGCTTTTAAGCGAACTCATTTGTTTAATTCAAAATTTTGAATTTTTTCGCATTCATGTTTAATGCATTATAAAATTCTTTTTTACAAAATTTTAAATTCTTTTAGAAATGATGAATTAAATATGAATTCTCATGTTTTTATAGCTTAAAAATTCATAGTTAATTCATGTTTTGTTAAATAAAACAATATTATTTTGAGAGATTCTTATAATATTCTAAAATTGTTGCAAGATCTCGTTAAAAAATTGGAATGATACATATGAATGATTAAAAAAAGAAAAAAGGCGACAAAGGCTCCGGTGGGAGACCTCTTTAGGTCTCCTACCGTAGGAGACTTGATTTTTATTTTATTTTTTGCAAAAAGGATGTCAACCATTAGATGCATCAAGAAGATTTTGAATGGCTGAGAATTGCAAGTTACTTGACCCACTAAAATTCTATTGTTTAAACATATATATTGGTTTTAAAAAATCCAATTGATTTTGGAATTACATTAAACTAAGGGTGTTTTTGGCAATGTTGGAAAAATTGAAAAAAATCCCAGCATGCTTATACGCCTTTGATTAATTCTGATTTAGTTTTAAGGAATGATAAAACTATAAAATTACTAGTGAATAGACGAGAAACGGTATTTTTTTTTATAAAATTTTGATTTTGATTAAAAGCAAAAATATAAATGTTTTTTGCTTTCAAATTATAACAAATTAAAATAATCATGATTATCTATTTCAATGACACCAACAACATAACAAAAAAATATAATCTAAATTCGTATTTTTTTAATGACACCGCAACAAAAATCTTTATTATATAAAAAATTGTTTAAGGGTATAATTGGAATAATGAAAAGTAAGTATATATACTCATCTAGTTTGTTGCACTTTTTAAAGGATAAAGGAAAAAAACTGGACATATATATACTCATATTGTGTTTGTTATTTTTTTTTAATATTTAAATTCATTCTTATCTATCTGTTACATTCATAATTTGTATTGAAAATTGAAGGCATTTTTGAAAAGAGAAAAAGTCAGCCTAAAAAAGTCGGGAAGAGTTATTTTCTTTATATATAGTATAGATAAATAAAAATAATATTAGTAATTACATATTATGGTATTTTGTTTTAAAGAGTATTATGGTATTTTTAAATAGGGTTAAATATATTTTTTATCACTAAAAATATATCAACTTTTCATTTTAGTTCTTTTAAAAATATTCTTCAATTTTAAGTCCCTGTAAAATTTTCAACCACTAAATTTGATCTCTATTTTTAAGTCAATTCATGTGTAATATTTGTATTTTTTTAAAAAAATTGTGTAGAATATTGGCTAGGTTGCTATTTCGTCCTTTAACTATTTAATTAGTATCGCTTTGGTCGCATAATTAAAATTTGTTCCGTTTTGGCATTTTAAGTTTATCTTTGTTACACATTTTGATCATTTCCATTAGTTTTAATAAAAAAAATGTTAACTGTTGTACACGTGCCATTATGGCACTGGCTCTAGAAATTTTTTATTATATTTTTCCCTCATCTTCATTAAAACCTTCATCAGATTCATCAATTAAATTCAGAAACAAAAACTATAAAAACTATTAAGAGCATACATAAGAGCATAGTTTAGAACATATATAAGAACATGTAGTTTTTTTTAAAGGGTATGTCTAGTTTGTTATTATGTCAGTATGATATATGCATAGTAAACAAAAACACAAAATTAAATAATTTTATAAAAAAATTATTAACTTAAATTATGTTAACTCTAATAAGTTGGACGATAATTATTCAAACAAAAAATATCAGAAATCATTTAAAAAATAAAATGATATGTTTTATAGATAAGAGCAAAGTAATATAATGGGCATGAAATTATTTATATATTTTTTTACCTTCTATATTAGGTAAATAATGTACATCACCTACAAAAACAATTAATTTAAGTTGTAAAAAAAAAATTGGGATCTCTCATGGTAGGAGATCTAATATGGTCTCCCACCCTAAACAACACCGACAAAGGCGGCGATGAAAACTTTTAAGGGAAAAAGTCAAATTCTTTGTTAAGGAATTAAAACTAAAACTTGAAAAAAAAATTGGAAAAAAAAAACATATTTACCCTTATTATAAAAGCACTCCAGCAACATTTAGAGCCCGTTTGTTATAGTTTTTTTAAGAAAAAAAATCGCTTTTAAGAGTTTTGCATCTGTTTGTTACAGATTTTTTTAAAAATCAGAATCTAAAAATAGCTTCAAATGAGAAGCTGTTGAGAGCAGCTTCTCGAAAAATAGATTTTTTTTAGAGGAGAGAGAAAATATTGAACTAATTTTGTAACAAAAAAATCCCTTTTATATAGTTGTATCCAAACAAACTAGATTATTTGTTTTAAAAAAATGATTTTTATCATGCTAAACAAACGTAAAATAGATTCTGATTTTTCACAAAATCTCTAATGTATAATCTCTAAATTATTTTATGTCAAAATCATTTTTATTTTAATCCGTAACAAACGGGCCCTTAGTCTATTAAGAAAAGTTGTTTTTTCTTTAAAAAAAGAAAAAGAAAAGTTGTTTTAAAAATAAATTTATAAAAAATAACAAATTTATCCTCCTAAAAAATAACAATTTTATAAACATATTTATCTCTAAAATTAATTAATCCACTTTTAAGATAGATGAAATTGTAACGGTCATTAAAAATTCACACACGTAAATAATAGAGTTGAAGTTTGAACTCCAATATGTAATCTGACAATTTCGACATTTTAACTAGTCGAGTTAAAATTTACATGTACAATTAATTAACAATGTCATAAGAAGTAAATACTTTAAATAATGATATTTTTGTAATTAAATCTTGCTTTTTTTTTTATTACTAAAAACAAATGATACTACTCATTTAAATTGGTAGAATGCATCAATACAATGCAAATTCGCTAAAAACAAAAAGGATGAGTTTGCTAACAAACTCACAACATCCGTGTTAATAGCATAAAACAACAAAATACAAAAAAAAGCCTACACATATGACTATATTCATATCTCCAGAATATCCATGTCTTCGGATCTGTAACTAGATCGAAGTTGGTCTGACAATCTAAATATAACAAATACCTGAACGAAAAAAAAAGACAAACAACGTCGCACAAAAACTACGAATAAAACAATGTCGCACTAAGACGACGAAAATACAAAAGAAAAATAAAATAAATGTGGAAATCACTTATTTCAATAAAAGGAAAAGGAGTAATATAAATCGTCAATGACTTGCATTCACCAATCTTTTTTTATTGTGAGGAAACAAAATATTGTTGGTCGTTAATGATTTATGCAGGGATGACGACAAATGTGTTCTCATTTTTGTTTCTAGATTATATAAATATTATTTTTTGGTGGCATTTAACATGGGAAAGTCTAAAACTATTCCACCATGGATCAGTTTGGTTTTTGTGGTTTGGTCAAAGGAAGACCACGTTATTATCATGTTCTTTAACCACTAGATTTTTTTCACATTCTCTTTCCTCCATGTCTCTCTCACCCAACAGGCCAACACCACCACCACCGCTGACTCTCCTTCAACCATTCTACCATTGAACGTCTTGATTTTGGGAAGATGAGATATGGGTGTTTCTCCTTTCACTTTTTTCCTCAAAGTTTTCATTTTGGTTCAAATTTCATTGTTTTTAATGAATTTAGTTTCGTAGGTATTTGATTTTTAGTTGCAAGCATTACAGGAGAAGATGCAGGTGCTCCTTGTTTCAATTACCAATGGCTTCTAATTAAAACCCAAAAAATAAATGTAAACATTAATCATCATCAAGCTCAAATATCCAAATCAATAAACTTATAACAATTACATTTCATCCAAAGATCCAAATTTCATACAGGTGTTGTTCTAGATCTAAAAAGTTGGAATGCTTTTTCTCTTGTGATACCACTGCTGTTCACGTTCAGGAAATTTCTGGTCAATATCATGATGTTTGGACTATAATTTGAAATTAATTAATATATATGGGTTTTTTTTTTTACAGAAATTAATTAATGAGTTATTTATTGAAATTAGTATGGGGTTGTTTAAAAAAAAGTACGGGGTTGTTAATTTATCGCATAAAATTTCCGGTCAATATCATGCCAAGATTTCAATAAATAAACATTAATTAATTTTTTGAATCTTTAGTATTTATTTGGATTAATATTCTGGGTTACATTGATTTTCTATCTATCTTTAATTGATTTTCCGGGTTATGTTAATGTGATAGAGTGGAGTTGTTGGTAGTGGACTGATGGTGGGTTACTGGTAAAAACATGAAGAAGAGATAGTGGTTGGGGAAGATATTGTGAAAAATATAGTGTTGAGGGAACATGATAATATCGTAGTCTTCTTTTGATCAAATGGTAAAAATCAAGTGACCCATGGTGGAAAAGTTTTAACTTTTCCCATGTTAAATGCCACCTTATTTTTTGTTAAGGAAAATGATATAAATATTTGATAGTGGGTGGCATTTAGTATACACAAGTTAATCTTTTTGTGTATCATACACAAATGTATCTTTTACCTTGTAGACAGTTTCCGGTAATATATATAATAAACATTTAACCTCTCAACATACTTTTATTTACAACATAGCTGCCCCAATGACTTTAATTATTATGAAATGGCCTAATTGTTTAACCCTTTAATAGACTTTTTTTCACGCCTCAAACTCAAAAACTCAAGACAATGCTTCTCTATCCATAGTGAAAACCCAGAATCACTATTAACAAACATCATCCTTGTAAACATGAGTTCCTTTCAAAACAATCCTTGTAAACCTGAAATCCTCTACCTCTCATCTCCCTCTGTCATGCCTACAAATCACTATCCTCTCCCTCTCAGATCTAAAACCACCATCTCAGATCTAGAACAAGTAGGTCGAAACCCCATCAGATCTAAGCCAAAGTCAGAAGAAAATTGAATAATGGTCTATACGACGCCAAGGATGCAACAAAATTTGGAAACAGTGAATGTGTTGTTCAGCCATATCACGATTTCAAAATTGGAATTTGGAATGTTTGATTTGGCTTGGTCGAAGATGGTGAAGACAATTTTTTTTAGGTTGTTTAAAAGTTTCTTCCGGTATAGATTTCTTTGAGGATTGTGCTGGTTTATGTGAAATCTAGAAAACAGCTTGACCATTTTTTTCTGAACAACAAAAGCTTGACCATTAAAGGAGAGAATACATTAAAGGATTCAATAATTATTATTGCACAAAAAAATAACTCAATCTTTAAATTAATACGTTTTTTAGTATTTACTAAAAAATAACAACTTTTTATTTATATTAACACTAAATATAGTTTTTCATACTTTCTCAGTCCTTTATTAACAATACTTTTTTATTAAGTATTTTCATTTTTGATAGTAAATACTTAATTTTATTAAATTTTTAGTTTTAATTAATATTTATACTGGATATTGTTTTTCAACAGTATTCATTCCTTAAGTAATTTTTTTTAGGATTTATAATATTTTCACTTTTAAAAATTAATTATAGTATACCAAAAAAAAATTAATTATTAGTTTAGACCAATATCTGGAGTCAATTATTACTATATGATGATCATCGGATAATATTTTCATTATTTGATTATTTTTTTGTCATAATAAATATTTTTATATAAATGCATAAATACAATTCCAGTATTATCGGATACCCTCTTTGCAATTACCTACAATATAACACTAAACTCACTATGCAAGTACCCATTCTTCAATCTTGGCCATTGAGTTATTTAATAATATATCAATGGTAAAAAATACATTTGTGTATGATACACAAAAAGATTGACTTGTGTATGTTAAATGCCACCTTGATGGTGTATATGTCTTCTACCGGTGAATCACTCACGCATTTGAACTTCACCTTAGACTTTACCAAAAAATTTGTCTTCGATTAATTTGCTTATTGGAAGCATTTTTCTTCGGTAAATACTCAAGTTCGTCTTCAATTTTGCATCAAAAAAAAATAAAAATTTCGTCTTCAATTTATGAAAAAAATTCAGGACAGCCCTAAATTATATTGAAATTACTGATTCGTCACTAACTTTTTAAAACATTAATGAAACTACTTCCCCTCTAATCAACTAAGATTTTTTTTTTTGAAACAAACAAACTAATCAACTAAGAGAACTAATCTTGATGAATTGGCACACCTCCATTGTACTTTAAACGTCTGTAAATGCTGGGAACTATTTTGCAACAAATAAGAAACTTGTTCTTAACTAAAAACACACCTTTTTTTTTTCATAATATAATAAACTTTGAGAAAATTATGAATTTGAAAAAATTATGGTGAATTTAGTCAAAAAACCATATCAAAAACATTTAAAGAAATGCCCCTAAATATTTTCCATTAATAATACATAATTTTTTCAACAAAAAAAAAGTGACCTGATATAGTTTGGCATTTGTGTGTGGATTTGCATTCCACGATTATTTTTTAATTCTGCAATGTTAATTTAAAGTTCAAAATATCATAAATAATTTATTTTATTTACAAGTGTAATGAAACACATACACTTAAAGATCTCAATTGGCACTTTGGAAAATGAAGGATAGAAAAATAATATAATGATTATAGGAGAAGAAAGGGAACACTATCCAATCCATGGTTCAATCAGCATTGCCAGAAGGGAGAGAAGAGGGAATTACATGTGACTCACTTTTAGAATTTTGTGATTGTGAACCATTCAATAGTAGTTAAATATAGTGATTGAGATTTAGTGTAAGTTATAAGACTTACACCTAGTATCAATGGATTCTCTAAGTTAAAATATAGATTAAAATCAATAACAAATGCACAATTAATGTGATATATTCGCTGAAAATTTCTGAAAATTGTAATAATGAAGTAACTTACAAAAAATGAACAACAATAATTGTATTATCAAACAATTTGTGTCCACACTTGCCTCTAAATTCCTCATGCGGTATTTACTTCCTGCAAGAGTGAGTTCCTTTTCCCATAGGTACTGCTCTGGATTACACTAAGCCCTGTAGACATGACACAGTAGATAGATACACTGAAACTGTAACTCGATTGGCTTAAAAATAAAAACCAGAAATTGAGAAATGGATGCAGTGGCATTTAGTTCATTTACATGAGTTGGTTACAAGAAATAAATCATAAAAAGACGTAATTTAAGTATAATAGTTCTTCAAACATGATTGAGGTCTTCTCATTTGACATTTGAACACAATACAGTGTAACGTAAATCTCAATCAAATGAAAGAATAAACGAACAATTTAGTCCCTAACCTAGGAGGCCAAGTGACAAAATTGATGAATTGGTCCATCATCTTGCTTGTTCATGTACCTCTCTTAGAGCAGCTCCACTTTATGGTAAGATCAGACAATTTTCTTCCATTTCTCAAGGAAAGACATTGAAATGCACACAAATCTCAAGTCTAAGTCCTCCCCTGATAGGAAAAACCTTACTCTACCTTCATAATTAGGATGCCAAATATTAATTGAGTGAAAAATATTTATAACAATAATTAATAAATAAATAAAAACAAAGAGAGAGAAGGGGGGTAGCTCAACTGGTTTGAGCTAAGGGGAAGGAGGTGTAGGTCCAGGGTTCAAGTCCTGGCAAGGAGAAAAAAAAACTAACATAACAATTAACCTACTAACATTTGCCATTATTTGTAAATAAAATAAAAACAAAGATGAGAAGTAAACAACTCTGAAGAAGAAAGGTTTTCATGATTTGCTCCCCTATTGGATAAGGAAAACAATTGTTGGAACTCAGATGTTTTGGACAGAATTTTATCTCTATAGATAAGCAAGCCATTCTCAAAATACCCCTATAAAATCCAGACGAAGAAGACAGCTTATCCTGGATGGGAACCAGATATGGCATCTATTCTGTCAGGTCAGGCTACTACCTTATTAAAGAGTGGGATAAGGACCAATATGAGGGTACTTCAAATCAGGATATAAACAAAAACGTTTGGCAAAAGGTCTGGCAGGTCAAGGCTACTCCTAGACAGCAAACCTTGATTTGGAGGATCATAAAACAATTCATACCCCTCAGAGGTGAACTAAATAGAAAAGGATTTTAGGAATAAGGGGAAATTTTCTCTGCCCTAGATGCAATGAAGCACTGGAGTCTATGAATCACTGCTTCAAAGACTGTATTTGGGCAACCCAGAGTTGGTTTGGGTCATTCAATCAACACACAGAGACCAACTTTATAGATTGGCTTATAAACATGATATATAATGGATGCAAAAGTGAGCATGGATTACATGAAAATAGGAAAGAGATCTGAACAAATCAATTCCAAAAACCAAAAATGGATTCCACCCCATAACAACAACGCCTATAAGGCTAATTGTGATGCTAACCTGGGATTGGATGGTTACCAGTGCATAGCCACTGTCATCAGAGACTCACAGCGAAAAGTGATAGCGGCGTCAAGTTGGAAGGAACATGGACCTATGGTCAAAATAGGAAAATGGATTCCGAATGATCAGAGGAGGAGCCAAGTAACATTATGGCCCAACTGTTGTATGACATTCCCAATAATAATATATATAATTTTTTTCAACAAAAAAAGTGATCTGACATAATATGGCGTGTGTGTGGATTTGCATTCCACAATTATTTTTAAATTTTGCAATGTTAATTCAAAGTCCAAAATATCATAAATAATTTATTTTATTTACATGTGTAATGAAATACATACATTAAAATATAAATTAAAATCAATAACAAATGCACTATAAATGTGATATATCAGATACACAAGCGTAATGGCAAATCAGATCTTTCATTTATGTCAAGAGTTAAAAAGAAAACATTTGCGCATGTCCTTCCATCACCAAGTTATAATTTAACACATGATTTCTGAGTTCGTTAGTTCAATCATTATCAATCGCTTATTGGCATACACCGTTGAAACTGGTGACTCCTGCAGTCATTTAAAAATCAAGATGTCATGATATGAACATCAAATTTATCACATAAACGAGAAAGATAAAATGAATAAACTACAACCTCCCACATCTCCAAACCATCTCGGGAAGTAGTAGAATCCTTTCTTTGGAAGCCATCCAAATATTTTGTAAGCTAAAAGCAATACACAAAACAAGAGAATTAAGTGATATAAATTACAATTAAAGCCGAGGCAAGGAAGTTAATCTGTCATGTAAAATAAACTTACTTGCACTCCAGACTCTCTAGAGCCCGACTCAGAAGCATCAATAGAAGTAGTTCTTGTATATCTTACTAACCCATCAGTAAAAGTATCTCCTGATTAAATAATGAACAAGTAAAAAAAAAAAAAAAAACTTCCGAATTAAACAGTTTCTCTAAATACACTACAAAGGCTATGCCAAGAATAAGAACCTGGTGCATAATTGACATCAAATACAGAAACTATTTCTCCAGCATGAGCCTCTTGAATCACCTGCCGATTTGGAAGAAGAATCCCAATTAGAATTTAAAGAGATATGGCAAAACAATTATAAAAAAATTCTCCAAAGACATCGATTTAATGAGAAGATCCACTCATCGTGGTGAAAAGCTAAAAACTAACATCCAACCAATCATTACGCTTCCGAAACAATCGAGGAACCTGCATTTGCAGACAATAAAGGTTTCAGCCACAAAATCACACTAATTTCAAAATGCAATAAATGAAAGCAGAGACATTGTTTTCAATCATGTTTCATGCTAGTACAAGCTAAAACTAGCACTAATTATTGTTGTAGCAATATTTTTAGGAAAAAAATATTATAAAATGAGGTGATAAGACTACAACATGCAAGAGGATAATATTAGAAGTATGGTTAAATAGTTGCTTTTCGATAGGATAAGTTCTTGAAAAATTAGTCGATATTGCTAGTAGGTAGGAAGTAGCAAGTAAAAATTTGAATCCAATCGCACTCTGTGTCAGAGACTTGAATCCGTGGACTAATAAGAAATTGATAATCTGAGGGTAAATTAATATTGAAAGATCCCATAATTTTGTATATCTTTGTAATTTATTCTTCCCATCACACAGTTTAATTACAATAGCTACTATTGTAGGTTAGGAGTTTGGAAAACATATCGTAAATGCAATCTTAAATTGAGCCATACATTCATAAAAAATGAACAAACTGTAACAAAAAACCAAAACTAGGTAACATAGCCAAAAATAAATGCAGATCCGCAGCGCAAAACACCATATGCACGAGTAATGCAATCATACTAGAACAGTGAGGAGCCTTAAATGTACCTCGAATGTCTTGCCAGTGTTAACGTTTGTAATAAAATCCCCCTTCCGAATGACACCCTCATATATTCTTCACCCAATAAAAAATATCAATATAAATAGATATAGATATGCATATACAAGACAAAACATACAATTTGAAATAGGATTTAACCATATTTAAAGGTCAGGGTACCTTAGATATGTTATCTGACCATACTTCCAATTCTCCTTCAATGTGAAGGCCAATGCCACAAGTGTACGCTGTTAAAATAGCCCAATAATACTCTTTTAGTAGAAAAATATAAAGAATAACAACCATGTTTATCAGGATTCTGTATAACAATGCAGTCTTTGCTATTGTGTGGTGCACAGGATTAGAGTGCTGTATAACTGTGCGGTCTTTTTTACTAAGAGCCCCAAGTTTGTCTCTGAGATTACAAAACTGAACATTGGGCAATGGCTTTGTGAGAATGTCAGCAATCTGAGCCCGAGCAAGAACATATGTCACAACTAGAGACTTTAGCAAGAACCTTTTTTCAAACAAAGAACAAATCAAGGCCTGTATGTTTAGTTCTAGAATGCCGAAGCGGATTATGACTTAAACAACAGTGCTTTGATTGTCAGAATAAATGATTTGTGTGGAGGGGTACTTGCAGCTGATTAAGTAAGAGGATAATATAACACCTTAGACGTAGCTAGGGTTATGAACCACCAAATTATGACCAAGACATAAGAATGCCCTGGAAGTGGGCCTCCTTCTATCTTACATCAGATGCTCAATCAACATTACAATAGGCCTGCAAACTTGCAGAAGACAAAGGACAAGCATCCTGCAGAACTAAATCATGATTTAGAGCCCTTCCTTTGAGATATCTCAAAATTTGCTATACTGCGATCAGGTGACTCTGCTGGTGTTGAGCCACAAACTAGCACACTTTTTGAATAGTATTTCAATTTCTAGTCTAGTTATTGGTCACATACTGTAGCGCACCAAGTATGGGCCTGTACGTGGAAAGATCTTCCATGTAGTCTGAACCAAACTGAGACAACACACGATTCCAAGGAAGGAGGTAGAGAAGTCCTTGGTAGAGGCCATATCTGCTTCAGGAGTAACCACAGACATACTTGGACGGAGAAGTAATCAGAGAGCTTCAAGAAGTGTGCTTAGCCTCTATACCAAGGAAGTATTCAAGATGACCAAGCTATTATCATGACATATACTCCCTCCGTTTCATAATGCGTGTCACTTTAGAAAGAAAAAATTGTTTCAAAATGAATGTCATTTTCACTTTTCAATGTAGAATTAAGTAATTTATTTTTTCCATTTCTGCCCTCTAATTATTACTATGAACAGTTTTTTGAAATTGTCAATATAATGGAATGATATGATTCGATCAGAAGGATCTTTCAGAATTCCTGAAAATATCATTTTGATTTCGAAATTGTTC
>Ga0315915_1004024_pt1 | contig 18593 bp, 10 predicted proteins | sample MpolbnodulesMG_FD_207738 | JGI IMG/M metagenome (GOLD analysis project Ga0315915, IMG submission 207738) | Medicago polymorpha root nodule microbial communities from Los Angeles, California, United States - branched nodules | ecosystem: Host-associated > Plants > Roots > Nodule | place: USA...
AAAACAAATCTTAAAATAAATCCAACAACCAAAATAATCTCAGAAGGATAATACAAGTCTAAAGATATAAAATAAAAAAATGAGTTAAGCGGGGACAACCTGCCCTGCCTCGCGTCCGCCCCGTTTTTCATCTTGTTAAGCGGGGCGAGCCAACTATAGGAAGCAAGTCCGCTAAAAATAATAGGCTAAAAAGGACAATTGGACCCGTTTTGCCAACCCTACGTATTGGATAACAATACGTCGTCCATTTTGGCGTAATTGCGCTTCTTCAGATCGGAAGCAATACCAGATAAAAAGTTTGGAACTTTATTGAGTATAATTTCTGATTTGTCGGGGGTTTTCATTGTTTTGACAAATTTTAATGTCTCTTAAAAAAAAATGACAATTTTTAATGTTAATTCCAAGACAAGTAGGTCCAATTCCGGGTTCTATCCGTAGACCAGATCCGTCCAACTTGATTTTCCCATACCTTAAAAATGCAAATCAAATTATTCAACACACCTCAAATAATAGAGATATGGTTCTATCTCTATTATTTTATTTATTTATTTTGCGATATAGTTTATTAGTTAGAAATTCACATCTTAGTTAATAATTGAGATATTAGGGGTTGGAACTCCGAACTATGTATATATTATGCAATGTTTCTAGTGAACTAAACTCACGACGATCTCTATTTAATACGAAACAATATTTTAATTTCCTAGAGAATGCTAATCATTGCCCTTGATGCATTGGTTAAAGTACTAAAATAAATAAGTTTGCATCGAAAAATGGTTTCTTTTGTCGCATAAATATTAGTAAGCTGCTATCATTTTGTTTCATGATCGATCACTATTTGTATTGGTAAACCGGTTGGAAAATTCGTGGTCTTCTCCATCATTGATAAATTTCCAAAAATGGATGCTTAAAATCAAACTAATAATCTGAATATTATATTGTAAATGTATGTGAAAAGAATTTTAAATACAACTAGTTACAAACCCGTGCGAAGCACGGGTTCAGTAACGTATTTGATAAAATATTGCATTGAAAGGATATATGTTAAAACGATGGAATATCATGATTCATCGTAAAATTTCTATTTGCTGATGAAGGGATAATATACCTAAAAAACCTTGAAACTTGATTAAGACATTAAGTATTAACATCATACATGCACAACAGTAGTTGAACAAAAACATATAATCACCTAAAAATAATCAGTTCATAACATAGGAAATTGACATAATATTTAGGATGCAAATAAGTGGCACTAACAAAGGAAACATTGATATAATACATACCAGTTTAACATTAGAGTTGAAATTATACAAAAAGATTTCTACTGTTTTAGAGTTATCAAAAGAGGTGTGATACCCACATTTACATCAGCCAAAATGATGCAAAGAAATAACCTTGGTGAGTCAAGATAATCTAGTTTAACATTAGAGTTGAGGTAATCTGTTGAGAGCGCAGATCATGAACACAAATATTTATTTGGGAACGACTTGAACGTGCATATTTTTAGGTGGTTTCTCCATATCAAATATTAACTTATTGCCTACCTTTAGCATACGTTCTCGGCAAAAGTTGAGTTTGGCCGTCGATCAGTGTCATTGTCTTCCGCTTTCCTTTTAGAAATGTCCTTGATATCTCATTAGGGAAGTGCTAGTACGAAAGAAATTGTAGTGTTAATTAGATGTTTATGTTGGTATGGTCAAATGCATATTGAGTTTGGAGGTGAAGAAAATAGTTGCAATCTAGTTTTAAGGTCTACAATTTAAACCGACATTATATAATTTATTTCAAATTAGGTATCCGGAATTTAGATAGACAAATAAGAATGTGTTAGAGTCTATTTACCTTAATCCTTAATTTGTTGGTATATTTTTCAGCAAGGATTTCCACCTTGGGATGCATCTGGACCTCGGCATCTCTAGTAAAATCATTGGTGACATTGTTGTTGCAGACCACATGTTTTTCAATTCTTGCAGTGTTTTGTAGAGAGTCAGTAACCGGTAGAAATGTGATTTCAAACATGCTATATGGACCAACATGGTTAAACTTGGTGATTGTTGGAGCATCTAACTCAAACGTTTCAGCAATGAATTCGCCGCCTATGATGTAGATCTTTTCACCTTCCTTCCGGAATTGAAAGGGAGCCCATCTTCTCTGGTTGTCATGAACAGATCCATGCTCATGTTGTGTGAGTACTTCTTCATTTCTTTTGTAGACATCGAAAGGTACCTCCAGTCTTTCCTACAACATGGTTGAATGAAAAATATTTAGAGATTTTTAAACAATGAGGTATGTCTATTTTGTAATTGAATCATGATATGTTGGTGGTTACCTGTCTTGGATCCACTATGGCCATGAAAAAAATCAGTTTTTTTTGTCTGCTTAGAAGATGATGCATATCTGCAACACAAAAAGATCACTTTTAAATATAAATTGATGGATCTGTTCATGCAATTTATTTATTAGCTATCAACAAACTGTGACCAAAAGAGGATATGCAATATAAATTGTATATTAATCATTATGGGGACACAATGAACTTTCTTTAGGTATAAAATGATGCTTATTTTAATTACATATTGTTATCAAGTTTATAGTTTTATTAAAATTAAATCCATAATTTCATGATTTGTTTGATAATTATGAGTGTTGAAGATGTTGAAACAATAATTAGATGAAATAGATATATAAAATTTCGAGACTTGGTAGATTCTTCTGTTTGGAATGTAAGCTAGCTTTGTTCCCTATAGGATAAGTTCCAAATGTAATTGTAAAATTTTGAGACAGAAAATCATTAAAGTATCCATTTCCAACATTATTATTTCCCTTGTTCTTGCACTTGATAGATATCTCATTACACTTAATGTGTACTTTAGGTAATCAGATTATATTTTAAAATCTATTGTTTGTTAACTTGCTTCAATAGTGAAAAGTCGATTTCCACTGATGTTAAATGTATACTTTAGGTAATCAGATTACATTTTCGATACGATTGTTTGTTATTATAGACTTAATCGATTGTTTGTATAACTAAAATTGCTTCAATAGTGATATTCTTTAAGAAATAGTAATGAAGTTTAAGAACCTTCTAAGCATTTCTCATTGGAAACACTCCTATTGCTAAGTAGGATCTTGATTTTGACTCATGTTATCAATGGATAAGAAACTTTTCATGTGTAAATACATATATATACTAAGCTATCAAATATTTCAAATGATTGATATTGATTCTTACCATTTTTTATCTCTTTATCATAGGTTAACTGGGATGGATCTAATAAAATCTTGTAAAATACAAACATATTCAATCCTTGGTAGGTTGAAGCTTGCAACATACCTGCACTAGATCTACCATTCCCCTCAACAAAAAGTCCTAGACATGCTCAGTGTCCTTCCCCCCAACAAAATCCATATTCTTCTCCACCAATTACCGTGCCTCAATTACCGCCTCCACCACCAGCTTCCCCTTTCATTGCTATGCCAGATTTACCTAACTCAACAATGGGATCCTTGAACCAAACATGGTTGGATTCTGATACTTTTTCAGCTGGCATGCAGGGAGCCAGGCATGACCATTTATCTGTATCAGATTCTTCAAAAGTTTTGAATGACAAGGGTGATGGTTTCATCTGGAACAGTACAATGGCAGTTTTGTCTGACACAGAGCTATACATTGGCAGTCCGAAATCAGCTGACTTGTTGCCTCAATGAACAGGGCAACAAGTGAGGTATCTTCATTGGTATATCTGTGTAATATTGGTCTGCAGTCACAATTAGAAACTCAGTGAAAATTAGTTTAACTTCTGTAAAAGTTGTGTCTGACTTCATTGTTTTTACTTACAAGCATTATTTTTCTTTTCAAATATTAGAGTGAGTATACTGTTGCAATTCTGCTGTGTAGATACCAATGAAAAGTGTCGTGTGCGTGTGTGTACATCCATTCGAGATTACTTATTAGATATATAATTCTGTTGCACTCCCTTTGTTCGTTATTTCAGTTTGCTTGGGTTGGTTTTAATCCCTTAAGTCTTTACTTTCTGGTTGCATTAAGACCTTTGTTTTTCTTCTTCTGGAATCTTCTTTCTGTTATATTACTCATATCAGTCAATGAAAAAGAAATTTTATAGTACCATTTTTTGAACAATCAACAATAACTTTAAATTTGTATCTTCAAGAAAGCAAATTCTTGAAAATAGTAGTCATCTCATATTTCAGAAACTTCAAGACCATTAAACCATACATGAAATGAGAAATTTCGTTGCCGTGGCATATCTGTGCAATATTGACCTGCACTCACAATTATGAATTTGGTGAATCATTCCAATTGTACATCATATTCTAGCCAGTTATATAGACTTTGAATGAGATCCATAAGCCAAGAAAATTCTAGTTTGGCGCTTAATAGCATATTCAAAACGTGTTTTTAAGATACACAAACACAGTCTTTGGCCATTTATCAGAAGATAACTAATTTAGAACTACATGAAGAACTGAATTCATACTTGTTCATGAAAATATGAGATGCGACATTCTTAGATATTGAATATATCTGCAAGGTTGCATGTCGGAAGTATTTATTCACCTCATTTAGAAAAGAAGTGTACGAGTAAACATAAATTTATTAGCACCTTTGAAGCTCCCTTTAATTCAATTCGTTGAATGTTCACGGTTTCTTTTGAAAATAACTATACATGATTTTACATGAAAACAACGTCATTGAATGTTTATGCTCGGAGTATTGATCTTGATTTTTTCCGAGTTAAATGATTATTTCAGTTCAGAAGATTGATTTTCTAAGAGGCTTCAACAAGCGGTCACCAAAAATTGAATAACCATCAGAGTTGATTGACTGGTTATATTAGCTTTACCTGAGCATCATGACATTTGATTTTGTGGTTGACTACCTCATTTAGAGGATTGCTGATTCATTGTATCTTCCGAACCTGAACTCACAAGTGAAACTAATTTATATTTTAGGAAAAACTAAATGGCCAAATTGATTACACTAGGCTTCCTTATACTCTTAAGTCACTGATTCCTTGTATCATATGCTAGACCAAATATCATAATTTGTTTCATCAATCTAGTTACAATAATGTCTGCCAGCCTTTAAGTACCTGAAGACAAGAAAAACCAAAGTAAACATTCATACATGAATTTCAGTTACCAAGCTTATAATTATTGAAGCAAGCAATAAACTAAGATAACCACTATAGCTTGTCCAATAATACACTTTACAAAGAATGAAGAAACTAACTTTGGGGGCAAGTTACAAGTTGGATAATTTGGTATACTAAATTTGGTTGAAGATGAACACTTCTAAAAGTAATTTAGAAAAGAAAATCTTGTTATCAGAGGCAGAAAATGAATGAGATTGGATCAAAGATGAAACAACAAAGATATAAACAAGATGCAGTGCCTACTATTATCATGCATTTCCAATACAGTGCAGCAAGTGAATCATGAATTATGTATTTGGTTGGACCCATTGGTTACAATTCCAAATCAAATTGTAAATTTAAGAACCAAAAACTATCATCACACATAACTGAGGAAAACAACAATAGATGACTCTACCATTTTTATATAAATAGTCAATTAATTTAGCATACCTGTACTACTAGTAAACTGTCCTGAAAAACTAATTTTCACTGAGTTCCTAATTGCGACTGCATACAAATATTGCACAGATATGCCAATGAAGATACCTCACTTGGTGCTTGGCTCATTGGACTTGTTATGTTTATGTAGCAACGAGTCAGCACCTTTTGGACTGCCATTGAACTATTCCCAGTGATCTTCATTTTTTTTTTTAACATAGACAGTAGTTAGTTTAAAACCTCACAGTTCTGGAGATAGGCAGAAATTGCTGGGCTTCAAGTTGAATGTTCCTTTTAAGAGATTTGTCGTTGGTTACCAAAATCCACGTACAGTTATGATGCTTTAATGAGGATAGACTTTAACATCTCGATCTTTCTTCCGTCTTTCTCAGTTGAAGTGCTTTTCCCTATGAAACTTCATGTCCTGATTGCATTTTTCTGTGTTTTTGTGGAAGATTTACGGGGAGAACCAAGCAATACTGAGTAAAACACAATTGCTCTCTGTATGATATGGAAATGTTCAGTACCACTAATTTCTCTGTATGATATTTGTTAAAATGTTCCGTACCTACATTTGTTTCATATGTGTATAGTGTAAGTAAGCAGCTGTTACACATGTTTCATATGGTGTAGTGAGTACTCTGGGAAATTTCAAATATCAGTAGCCACAGGTGTAGTGATCTAACTATTTTAATTTTCTGCAGTATGCATTCTCTTCTACACCTATTTTTGAGCCATTTGTTATTCCTCTCCTTCTTCAGAACTTTTCTTCTTCACTACATTCGCTTCCTTCTTCAGTTTGCAAAAAAAAACTTAATCATTTATAATTTCATGTCTGTTGCTTTTCTATGCATTCAGATTGATTCCTTACACTATCTTAGAGTGTACTCTTCCAAATATGGAGCAGAGAGAATCGCAAAATATACCGGGGCTATTTAGTGTTTGTTACTAGACACCATAAATACCTATTTGGAGGAGCCAAATTTCCCATTTACTCTAGCACCCACAAATGGTATTGACTTTCCAAAGAAGGAAGTTGTAATTGAAGATCTGTCCCTCCTTCAACAGCATTGCATCTTATGTACAAGAAAAGAAGAAACTACATGATATTGGTCGCGTTCTCAATATTTCCACCAAGACTTCCATTCCTTCCTGCAATGCCTTGTTTCAAAGCCTTTTACTAAGAATGATGGGATGGATAGTTTGGGATTTTCTTTTAGTGACATTGATGGCATGCAAAATGGTGGTATTTTAGCCTCACAGTGTGCTTTGTTAAGTGCTACTCCTCTTAAATAGCTGTATCATAAACTTGCGACGTGCACATTTATTTGATAAAAAGAAAATTAATCCCTTCTGCCTTTCCTCCCTTTTTCCTAACCTCGTACACACTACACAGTATCGTATCAGAAGCATAATATACTCCAAGGTGAAAACACTACCCCAGTGTTTCCTAAAATCTACTAACCGATTGTTTCAAGAAAAATTAGCAACCTTGCATTGCAAATATAATCATACTTTTTTTCGTCTTACTGAGCTAGAACACAGCAAGTAGCAAAAAAAGAGCTTTGATGAGTAAAAGAAAATTAGAATTTTATCTTTGATAGTGTTGATTTTGAGACAAGAATCTTCATATGGTTTGTTGGAAGGCAAATTTAGAGTTTGTCCTTTACCTCGTTTGATAGGATTGTTTACTCTTGTGATTTTAATTATCAATAAATTGTAGCTTTTTTTTATAACTAACTTTGATTGATACCTTTTTAACGGTAACTAGTCTGTAAATAGCTATTTTGACTTGGAGTTTCCAATATATTGTCTCCCTTCGCCTAAAAAATATTTACAACTTTTTTTCTTTGTACAATTTCACATCTTTATTGTTACTAGCCTTTGCTAGTTTTGGCAGAAAAAAAAAATGACAGAGAAAGATATCTTGTATGGTCTGTTGCTAGTTTTATCTGGGATGTTGACAGAAAAAAATGTTAATTACGATGGCGGCAGTATTTAACTTATCCGTTTGTAAGGATGTAATTGTTGAGAATTTGAAGATTTCATACTACAATTTTATTTACTTTTTCTTTCTAGTTTTGTTTTGTATTTTCCTTGTGCGAAAGAAACGGAGCCATTAGAACATATTTTTTTGAAGTTAGTACAGATTTTCACAAAGTACTAGCATTTACCATTGCATCTTTGTCTAGATTCTGGTGCAATTTTTGTAATTTGCTGGAACCGTTGATACTTTATGTAAATTCTGCTTGTGTCTTCACAAAGTATTAGCATGCTACTCATAGTTGTTTTGGGATGAATATGATGACAAACATCTAAGAAAGAATCACCTGTAAATATTGAGAATGCAGGGCAAGAAACAGTTATTGAGAATGCACATATTATCATCAGCTGTTTAATTAAGCTTTGTGAACTACTCTCGTAAGAAGGTATAGTTTATTTACTGCTAAAAGATGCAGATTTTAGTTGTGTTATAAAGGAATTTCATTGCCTCTTAAAACATTTTACCAGTTTGAATAATCTACTTATTTTTGGCTGTAACTTAGACAGTATACAAAAACTTGTCTAAATGAGAAGCTGCTTCAAAAGAGTTTAGGTTTCTCAAACTTATTCGGTGATGGTGTTTTTGTGCTCAAGAATTCCTGCCAAAACCTTTAACTCCCTCATAACTTTTTTGCAATCCTGGTTGTTTAAAGATCTATTTCTCCCCTTGTTCAGCTTATTCGGGAAACAACTATTCAATGTCTTCTTGCATTTTCTGAGCATCCCCGTGTTTGTATCGATCCATTGAGTAGACACAATGCTTTGAGTTGCATTCATTCTCACACTTGATTCACTTTCCAATCTGTGCTAATTTCTCAATGCTCTTTGAATAGACATTTTCATAAATATTATGCATATTATTAACCTCTTTGTATTTTCATTTTTGGAAACATTTAATTGCCTATTGATTATTCTTCATACTATTTACGTTGAAAATATTAGGAACTCCTTCTACAAGAAATATCGAAGTGTCTTGATGGTACAAAGAGTTCTGTTCGCAGTGGAGTTGTCAAATGTCGGCAAGCATGGTTAGTATTTCAGATTTTTCAGGAACCTTTATGATTCTATGTGTTGCAGTTAACTTTTATGTTTTCTTTCTTTAACTTATATTTGCATAACCATTTGGCAGGGCATCAATTACATCATTCAGGAGTCATTGATTCTGAAGTTTAGTACCAGCTTCTCAGTCCCAAGATTATGTTATCAACTTTGTGTTTTTTGAGATGTTATCAACTTTTTTTTATCAGTAATGAATATACCTCAAAAAATATTACTCAATTCTAGTTAGACGATACTATCACATAACAGAATGCACTTTATTATATGGACAAGCTGCTACAAGACGTACGTACGTACGTATCGTGAAGATTCTCCAACATGTTGCGCCACATTTGACCGCAACGGACTATATAGTACTTTGCACAACTTTTTTTCAAACTTCCTCTTTATTGGAATCAATATTTTGATAATGAGATAGATATGAGATTTTTGAGGGAAAATAGATGTTTGATTTTTAAGATAAGCAATGAATTATAACAATTGGTACGAATTAAAAATAAATCCACATCACAAGTACACAGTATTCATTGCAACAGATGCAATGTCTGTAACCATGTGATTGATATCGCGACCTCAGCCACAATTTAAAATCATGATTTTGAGCAAGAAAAACACACCTATACCAGATCCATTTGAGGCTGATGAACTAGGAATTGAGTCAAATAAATTTAATTCACCTGCAGCTGAAATTGAACTTGAAGTGGATGTATGGTATGGAAAGAATTTGGTTTATATTGAAAGTCAAAGGCCATTCCTGAATCGACACAATTTTATATTATATGCTAACTTAATTCTTCTGAATTACAGAATTCCATATGACTTTTTTGTATATTAGAAAAAAGGCTAATTAATAATCCCATTCTATGTTCCTCGAGGTGACATTGTAGTTGAGTCATTAGTTAACTCCTAATCAATGGCCAAAGATTGTTTGTGTATCTCGAAAACGCTTTTTGAATATGACATTAAGCTCCCAAACTAGAATTATTTTGTGTTATGGATCTCATTTCAAGTTTATATTACTAGCTAGAATCTGATATTCATTTGCATAAATAGCTAGAGTCTGATCTCAAAGTATGACACCTGAAAATAACTAACTAGCAATCATTTTCCACCAATCGCCAAAAGTTAGATACAATCAGAAATTTCAGTACCATATGGATACCCTAACAAGCATTGAATTCATTCACTAAAATTACGGCTCTGATTTAAATTTCATGTTGAAACTGAGTTTCTAAACTAGCTTAGATCTGTATTTGTGTAAATTGTGAGTGAAAGGCACAAGCTGATAAGAAAGGTATTTATGCAAGCAGAAAGTAAAGACTTAAGGAATAAAAACCAAACGAAGCAAACTGAAATAACAAACAAAGGCAAGTATTCGCAGGCACACAACTTTTCATTTGTATCTACACAGCACAATTGCTTCAGTATACTCAGTCTAAATTTTGAAAAGAAAAATAATGCTTGGAAGTAAAAACAATGAAGTCAGACACAACTATTACAGAAGTTAAACATTTTCCAGATTGAAGCTATTGGCTTAGAGAATATAGTGTCCTGAAAAACTAATTTTCACTGAGTACCTAATTGTGACTGCAGACCAATATCTCAATGAAGATACCTCACTTGGTGCTTGCCTCATTGGACCTATGAGGCAACAACTCAGCACCTTTAGAACTGCCAAGCTTTAGCTCTGTATCAGCCAAAGTATCACTGGACTCTGCGCCCAAGTCCGCACCTTTAGAACTGCCAAGCTTTAGCTCTGTATCAGCCAAAGTATCACTGGACTCTGCGCCCAAGTCTGCACCTTTAGAACTGCCAAGCTTTAGCTCTGTATCAGCCAAAGTATCAGTCGACTCTGCACCCAAGTCAGCGCCTTTAGAACTGCCAAGCTTTAGCTCTGTATCAGCCAAAGTATCAGTCGACTCTGCACCCAAGTCAGCGCCTTTAGAACTGCCAAGCTTTAGCCTTGTATCAGGCAAAGTACCACTCGACTCTGCGAACAAGTCAGCATCTTTAGAACTGCCAAACTTTAGCCCTGTATCAAGCAAAGTACCACTTGACCCTGCGAACAAGTCAGCACCTTCTTGCCCGACTCCCTGCATGTCAGATGGAAAAATATACGGTGGAGGCGGTAATGATGTCAGTGTAGTTGGCATTAAAGAATTTTGAATTTGTCGGGGAGAAGAACTCTGAGAAAGTTTAGGACTTTTTGTTGTGGAGATGTTGGCAGTGGAGGAGGAAGTTGACGGGTAAACTTCAACCTCCCAAGGATTGATCAGGGGTGGTTTCTGCGGGGTATTAGGTTCATACCATTTAACCTATGATAAAAAGATAAAAAATGGTAATCAATATCAATAATTTGAAATATTTGATAACTTAGTATATATATATATATGTATTTAGACATCAATTAATAAGTTTCATAACAATTAATAACATGAGCCAAAATAGAGATTCTACTTAGCAATAGGAGTATTTATAATGAGAAATACTTAGAAGGTTCTTAAACTTGCATATAAAAGCGAGTGTGATACAAAAAATCGATTCTAAAATGTAATCTGCTTACACTAACGGTCATGAGATATCAAGAACAAGAGAAATAATAGCGTGGCAGATGGAGATTCTGTAATGATTTTGTGTCTCTTAAGTTTAGAATTACATTTGACAATTATCCTATAGGTCACAAAGCAAGCCTACATTCAAAACAGTGGCAACCTACTAAGTCTCGAAATTTTATATCTATTTCATCAATCTTGTTTATTATGGATTCAACTTGATAACAATATGCAATTGAAATACCATTAGAACAAAATAAGAAAGCATAAGTACCTCAAGCATGCGCCAATTAGGAACATTAGAAGAATCATTAGAGATTGTCCCCTCCCGCTGAAAACCTCTTATTGTTAAATTTGAAGATTCAGGTTCCTTCAAATGAAGCTTTGCCCTCATTCCAGATTTCCAACCAAACTTCATGGCATCATCTACAACCTTGGCATCCACCACAAAATTACACCAATTCCCAGCTGTTGGATAAAAAACAACTTCAAACGCCACGTTCTTGTTAGCCAAATCCACTGCATCCAAGACCGCACTCTCAGTTAATTTCCGGCCTCTTTCACCACCTTCAGCTGCAGGGAAGTTAGGGTTCCTGCGAATTCCGATATGTATCTTTCCGGAAGAGTTTTTGATGAAAACAACAGAATCGCCGGGGAGGAGTTTCTTCTCACTGACAAAGTTATTCCAGCCTTTAGTTAGTCTGCTCTGTTTCGTGTGGGTATAAGTGTACACATTGCCTGGAAGATCAGTGACAGAGACTTCTTTAGAGTTGTCCAACTCAAGCTTTGGAAAGAACAAGTCGGCGCATTCACGAGGTATATTGAATCCAGATTGAGTATCAGTTATTGTGAGAGTCTTGACATAGGAAGCAAGATTGTTTCCATCTTCTTGGCCGGGAACTACAAGGGGGCCAGGTTCTTGAGCACCACCATCAGTTGATACGGGATTGAGGACTAGTTTGGCAAAGACCTCGTCGGTGAGAGGTTCAACCAAGAAATCAACTGCTAAAACGATGCATGGAAAGGATGGACGGTAACCACCAAGAAAGTTGATTGTGGCAGCAGTAGGGGAAGAACATGCATGTTCCAAATGACCTTGTGGGAAGTAGTAAACTTTAGAGTGAATCTTTGGAATCTTGACGTCGGGACCGGCACATTTCTGCCATAATTTGGGGTCCACACGAGATGGAAGACGAAGAGACATGGTGGAGCTACTGAAGAGAGAGAGAGAGAGAGAGAGAGAGAGAGTTCTATTGGGTTGGGTGTGTGATAGTTAAAAATAGAGCGCGAAGTAGTTAGTTACAAAATGCTTAAGTTTATTTATAGTGTTTCAGTTATAGATGATTGCATGGATTAGCATGGGCCTAGTTTGGATGAGTTTTTCAGTTATAATCTATCTTATCCATCTTTTTAAATTAATATGAGTTTATGAGAACAATTCAAATCAATTTATGACTAACTTGATTTTAATTGACTCATTTGAACTTAATTACTGATGTAAGCATTTGTGAGTTTGTTTATGAGAACTATTAAAAACAAATTATGACCAAGTTGTTTTTCATTGCTCCATTGAGTTGTTTTTTTAATTATGCTTAAACCTTAAACCTTGTTGTTGATCAAGGAGCTGTTGGCACTTGGGTTTGTTACCGTGTTGGCGGTCAGTTCATTCGCCATCTTTAGACTCTAGTTGGTCTCAGTAGATTTTCATTTTCATGCTTTTTTTGTAACCTGGTTTCATGCACGTACGCGCTTTTGCTGGGTTGCGCTTGTGATTAGTGTTTTTTTGTTAGAATAGATTAGAGTTGATCCATTTTGGACTGTTTTCTCATGATGTTTTCCTAGTTGGGTTATTCTTGGGTCCGGTCAAATGCCCCCAATCTTTGTAACTCTTTCCTTTTATTTTATATATTTTCTATTTTGCCTAAAAAATAAAAAAAAACTATTTTATAAAAAATTAGAATTTTTAACATGAAATGAAGTAAATATAAAAAAAATTAAATACGAAAAGTCCAAGATAAAACAAATACAAATTTTGACCTATAAATCAAATTTTTAGTTAATTTTTTGCAAATGACCTAAAAATTTATTCTAAAATTTAAAAGTTTAAGCATAATTAAACAATTTTTAATTTAACAGGGAATAAAACTCCATGTTAAAAAATTTATAGAGACCAAACACTTATTTAACCCTTAAATCAAATATTAGTATTATTTGTAAATGAGGAAAAAGATTAAAATGGTCCTTATTTAACCCTTAAATCAAATATTTGTATTATTTGTAAATGAGGAAAAAGGTTAAAATGGTCCTTAATAAATTTAATGAATAGAATAGAATAGATTTATGTAGATTTTAAGTGGAAGGCACCAACTGAGATAACTGAAATAACAAACTAAGGGAGTGCAACAGAATTATTGATCTAACTGCAACAGAATTATTGCCTCTCCATTGTGACATCTATGTTGCATTTATACCAGCTTGCGAGAGGATTTTCCAAGGGAGTTACTTTCACGTCGCGTTTCAGCTTCATTAATTGTTCCTGATTTTGTTGTTTCTAATTACTGCCAGATTGAGTGCGAGATTTATTTTTTTGAATAAGCTTCCCAGGGCCCCTATGAAACTGTAGGTTCGGCTCTCATAGTAAAAATAAACCTCTAATAAAAAGAACGCACAATTTTTTTAAAAGATTAATCTTTTATTTAAACTAAAAATAACACTCGTATAATTATTATTAGCCATCGAAATCAAAATTAGCAATTATGTTTACTAAAGATGTTTTTTAATTTAGAAATAGAAACATGGAACATGATTTTTTTATTTAAAAATTGATACATGAAACATGTTTATTTTTCTTTTTTGAGTGGAGGTGGGGATATTGAGCAATAATTTTTTCTTGAGGACCATCGCTTTGGGTGACCCAGTTCGGTTGAGCTCTTTGCACTCCTCAAGAAACGGCCCTGAAGCTTCCAAAGGCCAACTCTACTCCAACATATAACGAAAGAATACATGTGTTCAACGCCAGTATCACAAATAACATAGTCTTGAGGACAGTTCACACCTTTGTCATGAAGTGAAGTCCGAGTTGGTAAACAATTGCGACAAATACGCCAATTTAAACTATTAAGTATTGGCAGTATTTTTGCACGCCAAATTAAATCCTGTCTACCTTCAACTTGAAATAATTCCCCAAAATAACCTCTTTTACACAAAAGTCATATGCACTTCTAACTGAATACTGCATGTTCCTTTCAAAAGTCTATTTAATATGATCATTACGGACAGAACTAAAAAGAGGAGTCTGCAAAACATGAACTGCTGTGTCGTGACCAGGCCGGCTGGCTATAAGGCCAGAGTTTCATTCCTTACTTTGGCACTGCATTTGATTCGCTATTACGATTCAAAAGAGGTGGTTGCATAATCCCACTACCATTGTATAGCCAATTATTTTCCCACACTATCATAATTTACTTTTCCCAACTTATGTCAAGTCTTTAAAGTTTGAATGCATTTTGTCACTTATTCTCTCAATGTTAGCATTCATTTACATTATCGAACTACGATTTTTAATTTTTTTACTCAAAGCGAACTATGATTTTAAACTCATTTAAATTTGTAACATTTTGACAAAAGTAAGCTTGAATAGATAATCTCTTTAGCACACAATGTTTATGAAATTTCTCATGATCACTATACCTTGTTGACCATAGAGCATGCATAAATATTCCTTGTTTATAAATATAAGTCTCCGAAAGTGAGGCCTTTTTTTCTGTATTATTATTAGAAAGATCAAAACAGAATCCATGTTTCCATTTGATCATATTTGTAACTTGATTCTGCATCAAATACTTAAACCAATTTTATACTTGGAATAAGATTTCAGAGTTCAATAATAGTTTGACCTGAACATCATAATTCATAACACGATGACTTCGTTGCAAAGTGACAAAGATCGTTGGTATTGTGTTTATGCAGATTGAATCCTTTACAGTCTATAAGGATTATGATAATCTTGTAGCCTAACTGATACTGTAATCTGAGAAATTAACGCGATATTACACAAATGGTATTGACATTCCAAACATGAAGTTATAATTGAAGCTGCCCCTCTTTCAAAAACATATTGTGCAAAATAGGATGTCAACTTTATTATCAACAGAATTGCATCGTATGAGATGTACAACGCTATATATGTCCAAGAAAAGAAGAAACCACATGCTATCGGTCGCATTCTCTAATTTTTCCGACAAGACTTCCATTCCTTCCTGCAATGCCTTGTTTCAGTGGGTTTTACTAAGGATGATGGATAGTTTGGGATTTTCTGTTAGTGACATTGATGGCATGCAAAATGGTAGTAATTTAGCCTCACAATGTGCTTTGTTAAGTGGTACTCCTCTTAAATAGCTGTATCATAAACTTGTGACCTGCACGTTTATTTTGATAAAAAGAAAATTAGTCCCTTCTTTCTTTCATCCCTTTTTCCTAACCCTCATACACCCTACTCGGTATCATATCAGACGCATAATATACTCCAAGGAGAAAACACTACCCCAGTGCTTCCTAAAATCTACTAATAGTACTTTTTTCTTTTCTTTCTGAGCTAGAACACAACATCGAGCAAAAAAAGTGCTTTGATGAGTGAGAGATAATTAGAATTTTTATCTTTGTGACATGAAGTCTTCATATGGTTTGTTGGGTGGCATATTTTGAGTTTGTCCTTTACCTCGTTTATAGGATCGTTTTGTCCTGTGATTTTAAATATCAAACATGGAACCACGCTTACAAATCTGTTTGATTTTCTGCCCTGTGACTTTATGATTATATCTTCACATTACTGATTTCTTTTTTACTTTTGGTGCTGATATACAGTAAAGGGCTTGCAGATTCTGGTAATGTTTCATTTAATGTTTTTCCAATACCAAAATCAACACTTGAGAATATTTTTAAGAAATTCATGTCAGTCATCATAGAGGATTTCAACAAAATTGTACCATGGAATTCCACATCGAAATCATTTTTTTCATATTGGCTCATTCGTTCAAAACTTCAAGTCTGAAAAAGTTACACGCTACAAGAGTTTTGTTGTAGACTAAACTATGCAACTTCTGTTTCTTGATGATGTTGCTCTGCCGTTTTCTCTCATAGGAGTAGTATTATCTGATATAGGCTGGCATGAAAAATATGCTAATAATTCTTCAAATGCTGGAAGGAGCTATATTTGCCAATCTTTATGAGGTCTTATTTATGTATATATACGAAATTCATTAGAGTAAATAGTCAAGACATCATGATATTGTGTTATCTCACAATTAGAAATTTTTTTGGTACCACACCTTGGAGGAGTAAAAGCAAAAGGCAATTTTGAATTACTTTGGCTTTAAATTATCTTAGATGATTTGAAAATCAAATGGGAAGGACCTATGAAGCTCTACTGTGATAACAAGTCAGCTATCAGCATATCACATGATCGAACTAAGAATATCGAGGTTGATAGAGACTTCATTAAGGAGAAGCTTGATAATGGCCTTATTTTCTCGCCATATGTGTCCTCTCTAGGGTAACTTGCGGATTGTATCCAAGTTGGGAATGCAGAATACTTATTCACCTGCTTGAGGGGGAGTGTTGGAAATAGTAAAATTAGTTGTATATATGAGCATTGTCTTTAAGTCCATGTATGTTCATATTCATGCCTTTGGCAAGTTGAACCTATATTTATTTATCCTTGTAAACATTACATGTAATTAGTTATGATGTGTATATAAAAATCATGGTGACTGAGTGCTTAACTCACTCAAGTACATTCAGAAAACTTCTTATTCCTATTTTTCAGTTACACTGATAATAATTTTGAGCCAATTCAAAAAGAAAAAAATTATTTACTATGAAAACAATTTAACATACAAAGGAAAATGATTTAAAATCATGATTCTGAGCAAATAATAGTGATTGTCCTTTTTTTTAGTAACACGATGATGGTAATATTGCGTTGTTGATTTTGAATTGCAGTTCATAAGCAGAGGGATATTGTTCCGCTTGACATTAATGTTGATTCTGCTGAATCAAATGAAGATGATGAAATGCCTGTTTTCCATAATAAGGTTATCATTATGCCAAATCTGATTCCTGGAAATACATCACATGTTGTAGCGCAAGCTGTTATTTATTAAGGCGGATATGGAGGAGATTATGGTGGAACCAGACCTAAATACTTGAGGTATAACAACTTAACTGTGTTTGAAAATGTGTTTGACATAGTATTTCATATTGAAACTAGACTGTGCATGATGATGTCTAATTTACAGTTTTGCTTTCTGACAGAAGTATTAGTTGTGGTTTTATTGTACAATGATTTAGACCATAATAATATGGCAGATGTTAGTTGACGCTACAACACTACTTTTTATGCATTTGTTGAAACTTTGATCTTTTGTGTTGATGGCTAACTGTTTGAACCTATCTTCATTCCCTTTAGAAGGCCATTTATACAAATTCTGGCTCCACCACTGTCTGTGACACTTTGCATGGGGAAACTTTCCATAATGTCATCACAATCCTCCTCTACATCAATGTAAGTTTTCTTTAGGTCCTTGCCAATACTTTTTCGTCTTTCTTATTTTATTTTTCTTTAGGTCCTGCCCTTAGTGCTCGTCCTGACCAAGTAGAGAAAGTTCTTAAAACGTGGTATCATGATGTGAAGAGCAAGTTGCCTAAAGACAAAGAGCTTGACCTGCTCATTGTTATTTGCATTAGTATTGAATGTTTCAATCTCATTTTTTTCTCACAGCACACTAATTTATATGGACTTTGGCATATCCTTCCTATTCTATAATTAAGTTGTCATATCCTTAATTATATAATAAAGTTGGCCCAGATTCACTCATCCTTCCCATTTTTTAAATGATTTACTAGACCAACTTAATTACACAATAGAAGTTCACAAAATTTGACCCCTACAGACCTGGTCTGCCTTTAGTCCAAAGGATAGCAAGTAACTTAATTGTCGATGATCATCTGATATGCAGGTGACCTGAAAAGGATATGTGAGACTGACTTAACTAAACATGTAATTAAGATGAGCAAGCAGTACCTTGCAAATGTTGCTTTGAAAATCAATGTGAAGGTTGGGGGTAGGAATACAGTGCTTGTTGATGCACTTTCTCGACGCATTCCACTAGTTAGTGACAGGCCTACGATCATTTTTGGCGCTGATGTTACTCATCCACACCCTGGAGAGGACTCAAGCCCATCAATAGCAGCTGTATGTTTTGTACATATGTGATTTGTTTTAGTTCCAAGCAACTCAAGCTTGAATATAAGTTTTATACTTTCTCAATTTTAAATAATG
>Ga0315915_1004026_pt1 | contig 18583 bp, 12 predicted proteins | sample MpolbnodulesMG_FD_207738 | JGI IMG/M metagenome (GOLD analysis project Ga0315915, IMG submission 207738) | Medicago polymorpha root nodule microbial communities from Los Angeles, California, United States - branched nodules | ecosystem: Host-associated > Plants > Roots > Nodule | place: USA...
TTAAAAAATGTGAGTTGTCACCTTATTACAATGGCAAAATGTAACATTATCTTATTAATACAACAGTTTACTATAGGAAGATCTCAATAAGTACTTGCTACTCAAGTTCCACTCAACTGCTATGTTTAATGATTACAAGAGGTGATACTAAAAACAGAATAAGATTAAAAACATGGACAAACATATCCCCAAACCCAAAACGGGAAAATATGAATTGCATTCATGGCATTGTAAGAGTTTATTCATAAGAACTTAGTTGGAGTTCTAATATTCACCCAAAAAAATTATAACTTAATTGGATTTATCTCATCAAAGTAAAACTTATATTAGTTTTCTCAAAAAATAAAACTTATTTTAATTTTTAAAAATCAAAACTCTAGTCAGGAATTTCATCTCTTCTCACATGTCATATTTTTTTTATAGGAAATACTAAGATACGCCATAAATTTTAATAAAGTTATTTACTTGTAAAATCTAATGAAAAATAGTTTTTTTAGTTGAGAGGTCTAAAACCAAGACTTTAGTAGTCTTATCTTTGAACCGTCATGATAGTGAACCAAAAGCCATAGTTATAGTGTGTTGATATATAATACAAAAGGTATAGAAAATAGTGATGGTGGTAGTAATAATAATGGTCGCATTTAATCCCTTCATTTTGTACCTGCCGTCAAGTTATAATGAGGTGTATGCTTGCCAAATAGAACAAGAACTGGAAGTGGTCTCTCATTATTATGCTATTTTATACGTGTTGGCTAAATTCAGTTATTAAGTTTAAAAGTGAAAAAAGTGAAGTATATTGGAATTGGAGTTGGTGCTTCTTAACCCAAGCCGTCCATTTGGTGGTTCCTCCCTTCCTTTGATGCCTGAAGTTGTCAACAGATCTTTGCCATGTAGCTGTTGACATGTATTCAAAACGCAAATGCTCCACTAAATTCAATCAATAATTATACCATTAGAAGCTCTTATTCTACTCACACTACTATTGCACTTGGGCACTACTTTAGGTAACTACTGTAACAGACTATTTGGCAGTGCTAGGTATACTCTCTTCTTCTCATTACCCTTGTATTCCGACAACTTCTTATAAACATTGTGTTTTGTTTACAAGATGAGGCAAGTGTTATTTCATTGAAATTTAAGATAAACTTTTATGCAGACACTTCATATATCGAGCTAAGGTACTCTTCCAGAGAAGACCCTCATTGACTGTGTGGAAGCAACTTAAACTTGCATTGGTTAAACTGAAATTGAATATATTTCATTTTGTCAAAAACAAAAAAAAATGAAGCGAACCATTTTTAACTCAATTAGCGCACCAAAGCTAGTCTCTTATGTCCCTTCCCACCTCTTGAAATGTGTTAACTTGGAATTTTCAACTTTTGCCAAATGTGGCCATTGCGTTTGTTCATGTACTGAGAGTTGAGACAACAATTTGTATAAATTAATATTTGAATGAACCAGAATACAGTTATGCAAGGAGTCTATTCCTACTGCCTTTTCTCAAGGGAGGGAAATACAGTCTATGGTGTTATAAACATGGAGATTCCAATTGTGCAAATTAAGTGTACAAGTGCTTGGCATGGTTGTATTGTTTGGCTGCTGATCTCCCAGATCCCTCATTTTCGCTGATCCATTTTTCCACACAAATTTCTGTAGTCATGAATCATGATAACAATTCCATTAAAAAAAACATTATGCCAGCCACAAATTTACACAGGCCCCGGCTTAAAAAAAAAAACTAAAATAAATAAAGAGGTGGTGAGAGGAGACAGAGGAAGTATATCGTGTTAAAAAATGAGGGGTGATAGTCACTACAACGACGACATATTTCGACGTCACTCTCCATCAATGAAATATACGCCTTAAATAAATTATATCATGAAAATATACATAGTCGGGACTATTAAGACCAGATAGTGTAACTCCGATGTCTCCCTCACATCTATATAAAACATATGTTCTGAAGCCAGCAGCCAACTGACAGGTGATGAAACTAAATCAAGCTAAATACAAAGGGATGTAAACAAATGGCCATGTGTGAAATATTTGTAAAGCAAATGCAAGATGTAAACAAATATACCAAACAGCCCAAAGCAAGTAATTGTGACAATTCTAAGTGTCCCTTCTGGTATCTTACTTTATCATTAGGAGTTGGTGTGGGTAAATAATGAAATCTTATGGCCATGATAAGGACAGGTGTTTGCTTTCTTAATTGAGAACCTACTTATTTATTATGCTTTGCACTGAGTATAGTGGAATAAAAAGAGAATAGACATGACGGAGGTCATGGATGTCACTTGCAGTAGGAATTACTATTTATAGAATTTAAGAGTGAGAGGTTTGTTGGGAGCATGATGATTTTCCCAAAGAAGCTCAATAAATTAGAGCTTAAGGAATTCCCTTTTACACAGACATGAATCATTAACTCATGGTTGGTGCAGTCATTAGACCACTTTCAAATACCCATTATATACCAGCAACTAGCAAATGCCAAAAGTATAATGTTAAGTGAATGGAAAACAATAAAAACCGGTAATCCTAATAGATCAATCCTGGCTTCAAATGCATCAAGTTTCGAGACATCACAAATGACCAGGCAAATAATAATAAAGAACCACAAGATTTAGTAAATGTTGGTTAATGGGGAACAATTACTCTATTAGTGAGATGAATTCATTCAATGTTGAAGTTGCATTAAAAAATATTTAAGATAATGACACCAGATGTACTTTACCTCAACTTCAAGAAAATAGGGAATTAATTTCCCAGCGGTCAAATAAGCTGTGCCTTTTTAAGGTCAGAAACAACTCCACGATCCTTAGAGCCCTTCTCATTGTACAACACCTGCAAAAAGACCGTATATTTTAGTTTGCTTAGTAAATAACAGACTCCAAGAAAAAACCATCTAGGATGGAAAATACCTTGTCTATGATTCCATACTCAACAGCTTCAGTTGGACTAAAATACTTTGGGCGCCGAACATCAGCTTCAATCTGCTCAGGTGTTTTTTCGGTGTGCTTTGCTAACAAATTAACCTTGAAATAACTCAAACAGTGTGCATGTCAGTTACCATAATAATAAGTAAGATGGTAACTTAAATTAGATTAAAGTAAACTAGATGATTGTTGTTCTAACCAATTCTGTCTTCACTCTAGTGATTTCTTTTCTTGCAAGGTTGACGTCTGTTGCTTGACCTTGAAACCGTGCAATAGGCTGCAAATTGAAAAGGGAAACATGGTTGGTGTTTGGAAAAGACAACCGAAGACATAAAATAAACTGATTAATATTATTAAATGGTTGAGATCAAACCTGTCTTATCATTATAGTTGATGATGGCAAAGCAGAACGGTTACCCTTTGCACCAGCAGCCAAAAGTAAAGCTGCCTCTCCCCAAGCGTTGCCAACACAGAGAGTAAAAATAGGAGGCTTGATGTACCTGTACCAGAATTACTTGGCTAAGTTTATTAATACAAACTTTCTACAGGGACTTCTGCAAGTTGAAAAAAAGTTATACAATAAAGAGATGATATGCATCTTCTTTGGAGGTGGGGTTCTCCAGTGATGAGTAAGCATAATTATTCCATTATTAAATATTTGACATTATGTCCAGTTGTCCACTTGAAAACTAACAATAGATATTGACATCATATTTTTAACATGTATGGGGAGAATGTGAATCCAGAATACAAATAAAATAGAGAAAGAAGGTGAGCAGTATGCAAGTGCAAAATCTCCACCAAATAACATGTCTACGGCACAGCAGGACTATGACAGGCGCAAATAAACATTTTCGAAGACAGATCAGCATTTTGTGACGGAATAGAACACTATTATCTGTTATGCCTAAAAATAAAGAAAATTCTAGAAAAATACAATTTATCTTCACTAATAGATCTCGTTCTAAGCTCATTCTCGTGAGTTAAATATATGCTTCATAAATCATGACAAAACACAGACAACAATGACTTTAAGAAAAGCAATAATTTAGCAATTTGCCAGTCAGTTGAAGCAGTTTAGCATTTTCTAATGACCCCTAGCCAGTATAGAGTTTAAGGCCCAACAAAAGTATGATAAAATAAAATAAAGGACAAGGTCATAGAAATCAGAGATGATAACCTCATCATATCATAAACTGCAAGTGCTTCAGTCTCATAACCCAACTTCTCACCTCCCTGAAAGAAGGAAACAAGATACTATTAAACAAAAGGATCTTTTCATGGAAACTTGAGCACCATTGTTTTAGTATCTAATAAGAATTATTTGTGGATCTTTCTGCTTGGCAAAGAAATGGAGCAATAATTAACATGTCAGTAGCCAGAGGCAACAAAAGATCAAGTTTCTACTTAGGACCATCAGGAGGGATGAATAGATCGTAACTCAAGGAATGAAACACGGATCATAGATCCTACCAATCCGAGCTAAAATACAGAATAGTATAAAATTATACTTACACTCAGTAAATAATCTTTAAATCATAATATTAAACTAAACTTCAATTAAAAATAAATCAATATATATATATATATATATATAAATAACAATTAATTAATTTTCTATTAAAAAAAATGTTGAAGTTATTTAAAAGTTAAAAAATGAACTAAAACAAGGATAACAACGATGATTTTTTGTTTTCACAAGAGGTTAACAAAGACTCTGGAAACAATTAAACAGAGTAATAGTTAGAAAAAGAGTTTGAGATTATGGGTCATACGGCCTAATCCCCTCCTCATTAGAAATTTCTGAAGAAAAAAAAGTGAAACGGTGGATAACGAATTGGGCCTGCTTGGTTCAGTTGGAAGGGGAAAAACCTTAACAGTATATTGAGAAACAGAGGCAATAAAATGTCCACACGCCACTGTCGTATGCGCAGAGAGACAACAGCGGAAGAGACAGAGACGACGACGCATCGCAGTAGGAGGCGCAAGGAGATGACGTCGGCCTTAGTGATGATTATGAGGTCATTTGAGAAAACCTGGTCAAGAGCACTAAAAGCCTATTTTGCCTTCTTCGTGCATGCCTGCGGTCGCACAATTTCATCTCAAAAAATTGCGATCCCATATGCAGCACAGCACAATGTGGGATCATGGAGCGTAAGATTGTGCGTCCACGTGAGGAAGATTGCAATTTTGACATCATTGCCCCATAGTACCTCAGGATAGATTGACTTAGCTCCAGAATTTCATTTTCTGTGCACTATATCTCAATCAAATGAAAGCATGGGCCAGTGCACTCATCAACATCTCTACAACAACTTCCCTATGTCTATATCACAATTATAAGCAACTGCTACATTGTGCATATTAAAATTCACATAGACATGCATATGAGATTAAAAGCTTAATGAATGAACCACTCTTGAATTTTTTTGGACTAAAAGCAAGATATAAACAGGTCTAACTTTAAAAAGGCAGTCGTGTGAGCATAACTTTGATTACACAGCAACGGCCAACCGTGAATATTATCAAAAAACAATATTTATTAATTCCATAAATAAATGCATTCACACTTTTAAACATATTTTACTTTATGAAGTGGTAAATTTGAACTTTTGTATCTACTTTGGTGCCTCTACTTTGTATTACAAACTTCCTAGTTCCTATGCCCCACTCCATTAAAAAAAACATTTATTGTTCCTTCTTACAACATGTCCATGTTCTGCATCAGGCAGTTCATGCTATTCACACTTTAGCAAAAAGACAAATACTTCCATAAAAAAAAATGTTTATCATGCTATGAGAAGTATTATTTCTTATGAAAAAGGCAATATACTAGACAGTACATATTTAAACAAAAAACATCACTAACCTTGGTTGTTCCGGTGGAGTTTACGTACAGATAAATGGGTTTTTTTTCATCGTCATATTGAAGGTAAAGAAATTCAGCAACCATCAACTCTGTAACAGATGGAACAAGAGACATGCCCAAGTAAACAATTCGATTTTTGTACAGGTAAGAAGCTAAGTCTGGTGGAGGTTGCTCCCATGCAGTCCCTCTTGAGAAAGGAATAACCTATCGAAAGACAAGAAAAAATGAATAAGAAATCTGCATAAATAATATGAGTAGCATATATTTTACCTCGGTGTGCCATAAATTATTGTACATATGTGTTGTATAGTTTATTTGCATAATATGTAAATCATTCATGGCCAGTATTACCAATTAAAGTTTTGGATTTTAAATAAAAAGAGGAGAGAAATAATAAGAACTTGAATATTATGATAATAATTGGATAGAAGCTTAACCTTTAAGCATAACTTTTTTTTAGTAGAAACCTTTAAGCAAAACTTATAACTCGAGGCTTAACCACTTAATATAAGCAAGTAAGCTCGACCACTATATAAGTCAGAAGCTACTGTAAAGCTCTGTATAATCTCTGTATATTGTGTGTGTCTATAATGAGATCACGCCCTTGTATTTATAATGGTTTTACAATAAATACATTGAATGCTTATTTGGTGAGCACTGGCCTAGGAAGTTGTACAATTAAAGGAATATCTAAAGATTTTTAACTGTAACAACTACCAAAGCTTTATCATCGGGAGAAGATAAAATATGAGTTGCACTCAAGATAAAGACAAAAATATCAAAGCTTAACCACCTAACTAAAGCAGAAGCTAAGACCAAGCCAAGTGAGACTAAACAACGCGTAATCAAGTAGGATTGAACCAAGCTCTAGATAACATATTGAAGTTATGGGCATCAAATAAAAAAATGTGAGAAATAATAAGGGCTTGAATATTATTGATAATAACTTGCTAGTAGCTTAGATAAAAAAAACCATATTAAGTTATGGGCTTTAGATAAAAAGATAAGAGAAATAATAAAAGCTTGAATATCATTTAAAATAACTTGATAGTAGCTTAACCATTAAGTAGAACCCATAACTCAAGACTTAACTACTTAACATAAGCAAATATAAGCTTAACCATTCCATAAGGTAGAAGCTACCCAAGCTTAAACATTGAGAGAAGAAGGTAAAAAATGAGTCTTTACCACTCAAAACTGAAGCAAAAATATCAAAGCCTAGCCACCTAACAAAAACAGAAGCTAAAACCAAGTCAAGTGAGGCGGAACAACGCATAGTCGGCTCAAACAACAGCAAAGAAACCCTAAAAAGTGGACCTTCCCCACAACCCACAGGTCCTAGAATCGAATAGACTCTAGATACCATAGGTAATGAAATGTTTGTTAGATTGAGACTCTACATACATCTTATATATGTTACACCACGTTGACCAACACAAACAAGGTTGTCGAAATCGAGATTTAACTCATAAAATCAACTGATTTTACGCTTTTTATGTATGAATTTTGAGTTAAATCATTTGTTAAATTGAATTTAAAGTTTATGAGTCAAGTCCACCTGGACAAACCAAGTTGACATAAAAACTCAAGTTTGTTTCTGTTCCAGAAAACAAAAACAAAAAATATCCCATATGAAATATAAGGAAAAAGGTATTCCCCTGCAATCTAAGCATTTGCATTTATGTTTACACACCCCCCATTTCTACTAAACCTCTCCAACAAACAAAAAGTGTGCTTTCTTTGTTACCACCTCGATTTCGACATTTGACTTCATTGACTAACTGATACATTTCCAATCCATTGCATAACTCTTAACCATTGAAAAAAACCTAGAACTTTTTTCTCAATCACTCTCATAATTAAATTTCACACTACCTTATCCAACACAAGTAAACCAACCAATTTTCTCTTTCACAAAACGAAAATTATAACTGAATGTTGATATCAATTACTTATCATCAAATTGTACCTTAGAAATGAAAATGTGAAAGTTGATTGAAAAAAAGTACCATAGTAACGACGCCTCTTTTACCGCCGGAGCTTTGAAACGTGGCGGGATTGAGGCACGGAGGACGGAGCTTGTGACCGGAGAAATGACTAGTAGAACTACTGATTGCCGTGGAAGGAGCGACGAAATCGGTTGAGATGGAGTTTCTGAAAGAGGATTTGATGGGTCTGATAGGGGTTAGGGTTCGTGATGAAGAGGGTGAAATGAGCATGGGTTTGTTTGATAAGAAGGTGAAAGATGCGTTTGCGGTTGCAACCTCCATGGTTGGTTTTGTTCAGAGTGAAGAAGATAGTGAAAAATGAAAATGAGAGAGAGAGTTGAGGGAGAAAGACACGAATTTTGATTGTGTACGTTTTCTTGGGTTGGGCCAATTCTATTGGGCTATTAATCAAAGGGAATAATTTTGAGAATTTCTTTTTGAACCCTACCAAGTTCACACGTGCCTTCCAAATTTCTTATTTTATCCCGTTCATATTATATAATTCAAATCCGAACCATTTTTACCTTATTTTGGATTATATGATCTGAATTCTCTAAAAACTCATAAAACAACTGCAAATTGTCCTAGTTCGTCCAAATCATGTTTTGACACGAATTCGAAAATATAATACGAACTAAGCAAATCTTGAAATAAAATACAATACAAAATCGTCGACCAACTCAGAGTCACAAAGATACTTCAGATATGTAATGTTGACATAGGAGGCGCTTTACCGATGAAGAGTGTGATGTTCATCAAGTACAACAGATGTATTCAGACAACGTGGTTCTGGTTCAATTGTATCTCCTTCTCATCATCCTCCATCTCAATTGTAGTTATTTCCTGAAGACGACTCACAAACTTTGTTATAAAGAAGTTGAAACATGCATGAGCCTCGTTTTTGGTAGTCACTTGGAATTCAACATTCTCTAGGTTAACTCCTAATAAGTCAATCATCAACTCTAGGTAGACATCATCATTAGCATTCTCCTCAGTCTCACCATGCTCCAAAACTTTCTCCTCAACATGGGTTGGGGCTCGGGCGTGCACCTGAGATGCTTTGGTGGCATCATTAATGAAGCCCAAACCCTTCTCACTCTACCCTCCACTTCAACATTTTGTAGTTGTTCTCGCCTAACAAATACAATAATGGTATGAATGATGACTCTAACATGGTCCATGTGTTGGTCCTTATATAAAACAACCAAAAAAATATATAGAAATCAACAAAAATACACAATTATGAGAAGAAAAAAAGTTTTCAATATATATAACGTGTTCATATTATATAATCCAAAGCTAGTAACAATCTGGTTCATATTATATAAGCCAAATGTGTTCACCACCCAAAGAAAAAAAATCAAATTAAATAACAATAAATCAAAGAAATATGACCTTATCTTGTGTTTGATGTTTGAAAAGGCTTAAAATGTGATTATTTAGACCAAATTCAACAATCACACGATGGGTGGTGGTTTAGATTTTGGGTAGTATGAGAGAAGTTAGGACCAAATTCAGAAACTGTTTGAATGAAGGAAGGTGTATGATTTTGCTTGTATATAAGTCTGGTTTTGGATTATATAATATGGGCTATGTTTTTTTGGTTCTGATTATATAATCTGAAGGGGATAAAATCAGAATCGTGGATGGAGCGTGAGAAACTGGTAAAATGGAGAAAGAAATTCTCTCTCTCTCACACATTTGACTCGATATTACTTGGATTTGATTTTCATCTTTTGATATTTTTAGGGAAATTTTAAAGATTGTCCTTATGACATTAGTTAAGAGAATAAAAATAGATAGTATATTGTGTTAGAAAGCGGTGAAAGTGGTGAATTCAACTTTTTAAAAGTTAACAAATTGGAGCTTGCGGTGCAAGACTGCTACTTTTGGTTTTCTCGACAAAAGTTTTAAATACACTTCTTAGCATGGTCATTTTTTTTATTAGGTTGACCTTGTAGAGTGTATTTTGTTTTGTGGTTGAAAAATGTTATGAATTGATTTTGTAAAATTGATTTTAATTTAAAGCTAGTTGAATACAAATTGGTAACGTTTGATGGTGTTTGAGAATGATGGTGGTAATGTAATGAATCATATTGGACGACATAAATGGTGGTAGATGCCAATCACAATCCAATGTATATGGTGAAATCGAAATTGAGGAGGGCACGTGAGAAACCAATATGATAGGAATTTTTTTATTTTTTATTTTTGTAATATTTGACTTCATATTACCTGGATTTGATTTCACTCTTTTGATTTTTTTTCTTCAGGGAAATGTTAACTAGTGTCTTTATGACATTAGTTAAGAGAATAAAATTAAAAATATTGTGTTGGAAAATGGTAAAAAAATTGTGAAGTCAACTTTTAAAAGTTAAAAAATTATAGTTTCCACTTCAAACACTACTTTTGGTTTTGTTAACAAGTTTCCTAAAAGCACTTGTTAGGTTGACTTTTTTTTATTGGATTGACCTTGTAGAGTGTATTTAGTTTTATGGTATGAAAAAAATTATGAAATGGATGTTGTAAAATTGTTTTTGATTGAAAGCTACATGAAAATAAATTGACAAATGGTAGATGGTGTTTGGTAAGGGGTGTTTGAGAATGATTGTGGTAATGTAAAGAATTATATTAGACGGCATAAATGGTGGTAGATGTGAATGACAGTCTAATGGTAAACGGTGAACGATGAGAGATGTTAGAACACATGTCTAATAGTTGAGCAAGGGAAAAAAAAATAGAGCAACAAAGGTGGCATATGATTTTGACGTTTAAGGTGAAGAGGTGTTAGCAATGAATTATATTAAGAGGCGGTTTTGATAAGTGACATTGCATAGTGGAGGGCTTCAAGCAGTAGTGATGAGAAGAACCATTCTTCTATGGATACAACTCGAAATGAAAAATATTTGGGTACACTCACATTAAATCAAATGAAAAAATTAACAGAAAATAAAATAAAATAATGTTGATTGATGCGATTAATCGCTTGAAGAAAGAGAATCATAATTGATGCTATCGACCAATACTTTGACTAAATCCCTAGTTCGACAAAACAACATAGATATATTTGTTGCATCAAGATCAAACACCAAATTTGATTTCTTCAAAACCTCATTTGAAAATATTTGTGATTTATTTGTGAATTCACATGTTAGCTCGACGATCTCAACTCCAAGAGGGTAAAAGTTTGAGATAATTAGCACACATTACTCTCATTTTTAACCCAATGCACATTTTAAGTTAATTCAAACATAAATAAGTTTACCTTAAATTCAATTCAACTAAAATCATTTTTGATTGCAACAACTAAATATATGTTTGATTCCATTATTGAAGATGCAAAAATTAATTATATAGGTTGACATCAATATGTCCAACATACATAAATTTACTTTCAACTCCGTTTTAATCATAATCAAACTCACATAATAAATTAACTCAAAATCTAATTTTATTACCATATAAACAAATACCCACTAAAACATAACCGTGTAGCTTGCACTCCCTTGTAAGTTGCAAGTTAGAAATGGGTGCAATCCAATCCAAGGATAGTGCATAGTAATAAATGATTGGATGAAGAATTGATGAGAACCAAAAGAAGACAAACAAGTTGAGTAGCTAAGGCATAGCCATGAAATTGCATATATACTTTTCAATTTTTAATGCATATTTATAGTAACTTATTAATTAACTTGTCCCACCTCACTAGTTCACCTCACCTCTTGTACTTGTGCCCATTCTCAAAGGATGAGATAGAAGAGTGAGAGTGAGAGAGAGAGAGAGAGAGAGAGGATAGAAAGATAGCCCAAGAAACATAAACAGAAACTGAAAACATAGAACAGAAAACACAAACCACACACTTATACTAACATCATCAATGCAACTTTAAAACCATGTCAACAACTATGTCTATGTCTATGGCTTCTTTTTCTCCTCTTACTAGAATCTCAACCACTCATTCTTCACTCTCCAAACCCCATCACAACAACCTCTTTACTCTCACTCTCAGACCCAAGAACCTTCCTTTATTCTCCCTCTCTCCTTTGAGAGCTTCAGCTGGAACTTCTGATTCAGCTGAAACTGCAGTGAAACCACCACCTGAGAATATCTCTGTTGGGACAAATGGGTCTGCTTCTGCTGTTACTGTTGCTGAGGAAGTTAAGGTTTCTAGTGGTTTTGTGGATCCTAGATGGGTTGCTGGGACTTGGGATTTGATGCAGTTTAGGAAAAATGGTACCACTGATTGGGATGCTGTTATTGATGCTGGTAACTTTTCTGCCTTTTCTTTAATTTCATTGTATTGTAGGATTGAATTTCACTGTTCTATTTGTTTTATCTTCAAATGTTTTGTTGTTTACTCTACAATGTTTATGTTCATTTACTCTCAGATCCATTTCTTACTATAGAGTTTAATTTCCTCTTGATTGATAATTATGTTAACAGAATTATAAGTGGTAGTGGTACTGTGGTGGTAGGGTTTCACCTATGGAAAGTAAACAAATTTCAATGAGAAATGTTTTTCTCGAAGAAATCGGAATTTTGTGCGGTACCTGTTTTAGTTATTCTAAATTTGTTGTCCCTGAAGAATTAGTCTAGTGGTTTGTGTTGGAACCCCGAAGAAGGATTATGCAGGAGATTTAGGTTCAATCGCTGCTGCTGCTAACATTCTCCCATCACCCTAACAAATTAATCACTAACATTTTTTTTTAATATGACCCCGCTTAGTGGAAAAAGGCTTGGCTGTTGTTGTTGTTGGTTTGTGTGTGCTTAGAAAGCACCTTGGACTCATGAATGGTTATACCTTCTTATAGGAAGTGTCGGTGTGGTTGATGCATTAGTGTCTTTAGTTTACTGTTGGCATGCGTTCCAGAGCAAGTCCAACGCCAATACAACCAATAGTTATCGAGGGCTCAATAGGTGTTTGGACTCTTCCAACACCGGCCATGAAACACACTGCTTTTTGAGTTAAAGAAGAGGAGACCTGGTTTGTTGAGGGGGAAGGATATGGTAAAATGGAAGCCTTTAGCAGTTGTTAAGATAAAACATACTTGTTCATATCTGTTAATGAAAAATTCCACACGGGTTTTAGTTGGAACCCTGCTTTGTAAAAATCAAGCGCCGTATAGCTTCTCAGCCACGTTCCATTGACACGGCTATGGTGGATTCCTAGTCTGCCTATACACTTCGACTTTCTACTCCTTGCCAATTTGTTTACGAGGCATTTTAGCAGGGCGACTTTACACGGAAAGGCATGGTCGTGGAGTTTGATTTTGTGCCAAAGCATGAAACTGATGTAGACTTAGAGTCAGTTTGGGTAAATTTTGAAAAAATAAATATTAAAAGATTCTTGCAGTACAGTAACTACGAGTTTAGTATACGGTAATTAAATAATAGAGTGATTCTTAAGGTAGAAGGCAATCCTTTGATTTTTACCCCTCTAATTAAATAATTTTAATCAAGCTCTTTTCATGTCAAAAGTGCTCATTGCTACTAATCGTATTGATATAGGGTGATTCCTTTTTATATATTTGGCATAAGGATTAGATTCATATGTTGTCATCTCCTCATATTTTTATTTTTTATTTTTTATTTCTATACACTATGAACTTCAATTCATCTAATAATCTACTCATTTTCTGTTTTGGTCATTCCCATTTTCAGAGGCAAGAAGGAGAAAATGGCTTGAGACTAACCCGGAATCATCCAGTAATGACAATCCTGTAGTGTTTGACACCTCCATTGTACCTTGGTGGGCATGGATTAAAAGGTTCCATCTCCCAGAAGCTGAACTACTTAATGGTCAGTTCTGTTTTGTATTCTAAAATTAAACGAGAAAATAAAGATTGTTTTTCGTTAAGAGGGAAGAAAAAAAATCAACTTTGTTTACCTTTTCTTCTTGGGCATCATGCAGGTCGCGCCGCAATGATAGGATTCTTCATGACATATCTGGTCGATAGCTTGACAGGAGTAGGTCTAGTTGATCAAATGAACAACTTCTTTTGCAAAACTCTTCTATTCGTAGCAGTGGGGGGAGTACTTCTCATCAGGAAGAATGAGGATGTTGATACTTTTAAGAAATTATTGGAGGAGACTACATTTTATGACAAGCAATGGCAAGCAACTTGGCAGGATGAGAACTCCAGCACTTCCAAAAAAGATTAGTGGGATTGTTGTTATGTAGTTCTCTCCCACCGCATTTTGTCTCTTAATATAGTGTGCCATATTCTTAATCTTGCTAGTGCAGACACAAGAAATGAATGATTTAGACATTGTATTTCAATTCATTTTATGCAAAATGATAGAGGTTTTGTATGTTCGCAATGTAGGATATTTCTTAAGCGAATGTGAAATTGGGTTGTCAGTCTGAGTAACTCTTAATTGAGTGTGTTTCAGTTAATTTGACAAATATAACAAACGGTTTGAAGTTGAACTTGTCAAGTGAAGTAATCTTAGAAAGGAGTACACAAACAGTTGTACACACGAATTGTCATCAATAGTTTTCCATTTGTTTTTCGCTTTACAGTGCCAAAACATTACTTGTTTTACATCTAATTTTTCAAAAACACTGGGATGTATGAAGTATCTTTTTAACTTGCATGCGCATTGAAACATAATTTCTGAACCAAAGGAGGGCTATAACTTTATCTGATTCCCGAGTAGAAATGGCGGTGCTATAACATTTATTTGCAAGTCTCACGTAACTATAAGGATGAGATATTGAGAAAGAGAGTAGATAGACTCCGAAACTGTGAACTGAGAAGAGAATGCCAACACCACAAATCCACTGCATAATCATCAATGCATGCAACTGTAACAGCATGTCAACGACCATACCCATGGCTTCTTGCTCTCCTCTCACTCGAATCTCAACTACTCATTCTTCACATTTCTAAGAAGCTTTAGTGTGTTTGGTTTACCATTGTCAACTCAACAGATTTTGGCCTCTTCCAACAACAATCCTTAAGCACACTACTTTTTGGTTAAAGATGAGGTGCAACACCGGGTTTGCTGGGGGGAATAGTTATAAACTTATTTTAATTGAGAGGTTTTCGTAAGTAAGAAATCAATTCTTTGATTTTTACCCCTTCTAAATAAGTAATTTAATCAAGCTCATTTCATGATCAAATGACGCCTACTGATCGTATTGATATGGGGTGTGAATCCTTTCTGGTTTGGGCAATAAATAATTGTTCCGATGGAACCTTTTCTTTTATAGACGATTGGCCGTTAATATATAATCAGGTCATTCATTTTTTTTCTTCTTCTATTTATTATACTTTATTACCAAATCAAACGACTACATTTAAAGGGATGAATGGAATGCTTCCTAAAAGCGCATTCAATCCTATATTTCTAATGTATCCCAGAAAATTATTTGAAATGAAAAGAATCAAATAATTTTCTGTGATGGAACAAAAGATTTCGAATTTGTACTTCGAATAATTTATTTTTTTCAAGGTAATTTTGTTATATTGCCTTGCACCGTTATCTGTAGAATTTAGACTCAGAATTGGGTTTGTGTTTTGTAGGAATTTCAATGTGTTAAGTGTTATTGAATTGAAGGGATTTCTGTTTTTTACCGACTCTCCTCTTCCTGAATAATAGACAATTCTAAACGGCCAGTTGAACCAGTTTGCCAATAATATGGAATGGAGTGGCTATTAACTGTGTCATTTCGGTATTCTATTTGACTATGCATAGGTTCATTTTCTCATTTGGTTTTTCTTTACTTGAGATGAGGTTACAGATGCATAGTAGGCATCAGAATTAGATTCATATGTTGTCATCTCATCATATTTAGTTCATTATTTGTAAATACTTGAACTTCAATTCATCTAAGAATCTATTCATTTTCTGTTTTGGTCACTCCCATATTCAAAGGCAAGGAGGAGAAAGTGGCTCGAGACTAGCCCAGAATCGTCCAGCAATGACAATCCTGCAGTTTTTAACACCTCCATCATACCTTGGTGGGCATGGATAAAAAGGTTACATCTCCCTGAAGCTGAACTACTTAATGGTCCTTAAAATGAAATGAGAGAACAAAGTTTTTTTCTTCTTCTTTCGGTATGAGTACAAAAACCAACTTTGTTTACTTTTTCTTCTTGGTATCATGCAGGTTGCGTCGTAATGATAAGATTCTTTATGACTATCTGGTCGATAGCTTGACAGAAGTAGGTCTAGTTGATCAAATGAACAACTTTTTTTGCAAAACTCTTGTTTGTAGCAGTGGCTGGAGTACTTCTCATCCGGAAGAATGAGGATGTTGTTGATACTTTTAAGAAGATATCGGAGGAGACTACATTTTATGAAAAGCAATGGCAAGCAACTTTGCAGGATGAGAACTACTTCCAAAAAATGATAGTGGGATTGCTGTTATGTAGTTTTCTCCCACCAACTTTCGTCTCTTAATATAGTGTGCTCTACTATTAATCTTGCTAGTGCAGAAACAGGACATGAATCTGATTTAGACATTGTATTTCAATTCCTTTTATGATTCTAATACAGAATGATAGAGTTATTGTGTGTTCACGGTGCAGGATTACTGAAGTGTATGTGAAATGCGGTTGTTTGTTAGTTTGAGAACGCTCTCAATTGAGTCTCAAGCTAATTGGACAGATATGACAAAGGGTTTGAAATTGATTTCATAAATTAAATCAATCCTAGAAAGAAGTATACAAGGCAATGCTGCCATAAATCTAATGCAAACTGGGGTTAAAAGTCAGAAGATTGGAATCAATATGCCATTGTCCTTTTAACATATGAATGGTCCTCACAGGCTGGTCATTCTTTGTCAGTTGTCATTTTCAACAGATATAATGAAGGCTGGTCGTTCTAAGGTTTTTTCTTGCTTTCTTCTTACACAGGACAGGATGGATAACTGTTACTAATAGGCCTCCAACACAGAAGCTTAAAATAAAGATCGGCTTGAGCCACAAGACATATTAGTATTAGTAACTACTGTATGAAATTTAGATAGTAATTGATAAGATTCTCAAATTACTATCAAAATATTATCTCTCTTTATCTTTGTAAATTATGTGTTGTATTCTCTGTTGTAAGTGATTTCTAGAGTTATATCTTTAATAAAAAAAGTATATTCATTCAGTGTATACTTTGTTTTCCTACCAGTTCTATCAATGACCTTAACTTATATATGAGATCGCCTCAACATAAACACATGGTGGATCACAAGGTAATGATGATAAGTGGAGTGGATTCAAGGATCAACGTCCTGCTCCAACTTTGAAACACAGAAAATCCAACCACAACTTCAGTAGTTTAAGCGGATTCTTTATCAACAGCTTTTCTCTTCACAGTACAAAAAAAAGAGTTTTATATCTAATTTTTCAAAAACACTAGGATCAGTAATGCATAGAGTATCAATTGTTGTTAGTTTTAACTTGCATGCGCATTTAAACATAATATCTAAAGTAAAATAGAAAACAAACAACATTTGATGAACCAAATGATGACTATAATAACTTTATCTAATTCTCAGATGAAAATAGTGGCGCTATAATATTTATTAGCAAGTCTCACATAACTATGTAAATTAGCCGACTAATGCTAAGATATCAAAGGCCTAATTGAAAGGTAAAAAGAAGACAAAATTCTACTTCTGAAGTAGTGATCAATGGTCTGATTCTAATATAAGTAAAAAAAAAGAAGTAATGAGTATTGAATCGCTCATCAAGCTTCCCAACCCCTCAAAAGTGTTGCGCGGGCGACACGATTCACTCCCAGAGTGAAGGCTCCCATTCTCAGGTCACAGTCATGAATTTTGCACATTGCCTTGATGTCCAGGAAAGCCTTGCTCATGTACTTCTTCAGCTCGCGGTTCACTTTTTCTTCATCCCACATAAAACCTTGAATGTTCTGCAAACAACGTATAGCCAAAGTGAGACTTAGAAATATATTCAATATTAAATCATATAGGATTTGAGTTGTTTTTGTTTGTCCTATTTACCTGAACCCATTCAAAGTAGCTCACAGTCACTCCACCAGCATTAGCATAAATATCAGGTAATATAGTGACCCCTTTCTTGGACAAAATCTGGAAAATAAAAATAATGACTTCCATTATTTAATACAAGTTCAGAATATATACGTAATAACAAACAACACTTCTAAAACTAGTAATTGTACCTCATCAGCTTCAGGGTCAGTGGGGTGATTTGCAGCTTCTACAATAAGCTTAGCTTTCACATCAGCAGCATTATCCCTTCAAATAATGACATATCAATATTAAGTTGTAGCTCTTGAAAACCAAAATGTTATGGTTAAACTTAAAAGAATGACAAAAGATAAAACTAAATAACGAGGATGCAATGTTAATCTTAGTATTCAAATCTAATAGAAAACTAAAAATCTAAAATCAATTGTATGTCGATGATTTGAGTTTGGATGACATAGAAAAACCATACTTGTTTAGAACTCCACCCAAGGCACAGGGGATAAGAACATCACATTCATGAACAAGCAATTCATTTGGATCCATGGCATCAGCTCCTTGGAACTCGGTCAAGTTTCCATTGGTCTCCTTGTGCTTTAGGAGAGCAGTGATATCAATTCCATTGGGATTTTTTATAGCACCAGTGATGTCACTTATAGCAACCACCTTACCCCCTCTCTCAAAAATAGCTTTTGCAGCCCAAGTTCCAACATTTCCAAAGCCCTGGACAATGTTACAAAAAAAAAAAAATCAAATTGATTATGAAAATAGGATTTATGTGTATTATATAATCTATCATCCTGAAATAGTGGTGAAGAAATACCTGGATGACAAATGT
>Ga0315915_1004030_pt1 | contig 18567 bp, 16 predicted proteins | sample MpolbnodulesMG_FD_207738 | JGI IMG/M metagenome (GOLD analysis project Ga0315915, IMG submission 207738) | Medicago polymorpha root nodule microbial communities from Los Angeles, California, United States - branched nodules | ecosystem: Host-associated > Plants > Roots > Nodule | place: USA...
ATTGTGGTTGGTGACAACTGACATTGCTCAACTACAATTCCACAAGTGAAAAAAAAAACAAAAATACCTTGCAAAAGAGAGTGAAGAAAACCACTTGTGACATTGTGGTTTGGCCAATGTCACCAACCACAATGTCACCCAAATGCTATCGGGTTACTATGACCTGGAAAACCAAGTTTATAATTCCAGCCATCATTTCATTTTAATTCATATTCAAATTATAGCTACATTCTAATCTCATTCGCTTAGTTCTTTCATCTTTCGTTCTCTATATTCAAATTATAGCTACGTTCTTGAAAGTTATATTCTCGAAGTACTTTTTGTTTTACCGTGTTCTTCTTAAATTACAAATTGAGAACTAACTTAGCATCCCTACACCTAGTAACTTAAAAGTTTTCAAGAGGACTATAATTAAATCTGGATGGTTCTATAAATTGACACTGCGAAAATTTGCAGTGAATAAATTGAACTTGACGTGCCCAATAGGGTAAGTTTGAGATAGTCTGTGTTGATTAAAGCAACTACAAAGTGGCAAAACAAAAAGAAAAAATGGCAAATTCAAAATACAAAAATCTCCTGGGACCTGTTTTGAGTGATGGTACGGTAAAATTTGTTTCCTTACATGGTAATTTTGCTTTGTTTTTTGTACATTTCTCATGAACAAAACAAAAACATGCTATTAAGCGGGCTAGGATAAGGCTTAGTTCTTTCACCAACAATTTTGAAAGGGTGTAAACAAATTGCCTCTTTACAACCAAAAAAATGTCTCCCTGTGAGAGGGACAGTAACACGATAGTACTTTTGGTACTACATCTAACTGATCTAAGTTTAATCCTAGTTCTTTTAGTGTGCAAAACGGCTTTTAACAAAGTAAGAACCACACGAACCACGAGCATTTCTAACCTCAAATATTTTGCTCAAGGCATGACAAGTCCAAGAATTTGAGAGTGTAGTACCAGCGGAAGAAAAAGAGAAAGTGGGAGAGTTGTAGCACTCCCAGCTCACAGTTATTAAAGACTTTCCAATTCGTGGATGTTGAGATCTGGCTCACTCATGCCATCATTATTCTGGGGTCATACTCATGATAGAGGTAGGCTGAGAGAAAATGTTTTCTTACCTCAGAGGAGCATTGGCTCTGGAATATTTGTATGAGTTTGCTCTCCTTTTTCAGTACTCAATACAATTCTTACAATGTTATCAATTTATGTTCACTATGCTCTATCAATTGATAATACAAGCCAAATCAAATCAAGACTTCACCTACAAATATGAGCATTCATACATTTGAGTTTAACAGTGGTGCCGTTTCACCAAGACAAACTATCTATCCCAACCTGATGGCCTTCGCCTTTCTCTAGGTTTAGGACTACACAAAAGAAAAAACAAGAACTTTATCAGCAGGCGAAGTAATTAACCCATAAAGATATGTATGAAGCAAGCTCAGCTTAGAAAAGTAACCTGTTCGTGTTGTTCTGACCAGGATTTACTACAGAATTTTGACTAGTGGAATTTACAGCTGAAGGAGCAGGATTGTATGAAGCAGTTTGCTGATGAGTATTTATATCGCCGCCAATTGATCCACCAGATACAAAGCCAGCGAGTGTTGGTCTCTTATTAACAGCGATGCCTGTATTATTACTGAATCCTTCATTTTGGGAGGTTGATGATGCAGCAACGAAGCTACTCCTGAATTGGGACATCATTCCTGTTCGCAGAGAATTTACAGCGGCAGACCGACCTGGAACTGCGTTAGATGATGCATTGTTTGACTCTGTACTATATCCAATGCCCAAGCCAAAATCCACTCCGCGCACACCTTTGCCACCTGCACCCCCACCTCTGCCTTTGCCCTTTCTCCCACCTGTACAACACAAGAAATGTAAATAAATTTTTCTTCCAATCAAGCATACTGATATTAAGACTCTACTGTGCAGAGATAAGGACGCAGCTTATCAGTGCATAAACTGTGTGTTACATTAACATCAGCTTATTATTCTATATGCAACAGTATGCAAGTCAAATAGCCTACCTCCTTTTCTTGCATCACGTTTTGACCTGAATCTCCCATCCTGCGGAATTAGAAGACAAATTCAATTAGTAATTTCAAGACACCCAAGAGATATCTAAATCTTATACCAGCATCATAAAAAATCGTCAGAAAAGTGTTCAGAAACCAATGACATATGAATTATGACGAAAATAAATCTATTATTACAAGAGAAAACAAACAATAAACTCTTTTATTGTTAGTGCACAAACCCTATAGTCATAACAAATCAGATGGTCGAACTAATATATTTTTCGGCACATACTAAAGAAGTAAATATTATTAGGGCAAGGTTTTTGTGGATTCATGATGACAACCCAAGTAGCAGCACTATAGAAAAAGCCAGAATGACAGAGTCAACAGCTCAATCAAAACCAGAGGGGAGACAGGACTTATTTGTCACAACTCACAAAATGCCAAATTTTATTCTCATCCAAACAATTTCCTGTAAGCACGAAACCAAGCAGTCAAGTATATTTTAGACCCTAAAAAACAAGTCCATTCTACCATAATTTTACCAAAATGTTCAATCAAATAGATTTTACTATCTGAATGCTTCTCTGATCTTAGTTTATATTCAACTACTCACAGCCCCTTTAGTCATTCAGGAAGACAGGAACCATTTCATCTTTTGAAAAAAGCAATTCAATCATTTTAATATATTTATTTATAAATGATCAGATAGTCTCCAACAGTCAAACCTAAGAAACCTATAGATATATAACTTCTATCAAATTTGTTTTTGATGTCCAGCTTCTTAGAAACTAACCTTGTCCACCATTGAATACATTAATATATAACCATTTCAAAAAATATGTACTAATTAAATAATTCATTTTTGCGTGTAAATAGCATAGGGGGATAAATGGGAGATTCTACGAAATTTACAACTACATGAACCAAAACCAACAATAATCATGGGGATACGAGAGTCTACAAGCATGAAATTAGTTGCACAAACATCAATACTCGTGATAAAGAAAAAATATTGTATAGGGCATCATTACCTTCATAGCAAGATCCATCAACTCCGTGGACACATTCTGACCAGCAGCAACTAAGCTATTAACCAATTCACCAGCAAACCGTGCTTCTTTTTGAGTTATAAGAGTGTATGCAACTCCGTCCTTGTCACCAGCACGGCCTGTTCTTCCAATGCGATGAACATGCATGTCCATATCTTTAGCAATATCAAAGTTTACCACGGTTTTAATTGACTTGATGTCAAGACCACGAGCAGCAACATCAGTTGCAATAAGCACATGGTAGGTGCCAGATTTAAATTTCTGTAAAATATCCATACGAGAAGATTGATCCTTATCACCATGCAGGGCAGCAACTTTAAAGCCTCTCTGACCCAATTGTGCTTCAATTTCATCCACAGTGGCCTTTTTGGAAGCAAAAACTAATGTATCACCTTGATCAATCATTTCGGGCAATTTCTCCAGAAGCCACGGCAATTTCTCAGAATCAGAAGGAATTACTTGAACAACTTGAGTAATATCTTCATTCGCCATCCCCACCTCTCCCACTGTCACTCTGATAGGATCGGAAAGGATTTCCCTGGCTAACTTTTCGACTTTGTGAGGCATTGTTGCAGAAAAGAGCAAGGTTTGGCGGTCCGGCCTAATCTGACCAACAATGGACCTTACTTGCGGCTCAAATCCAAGATCAAACATTCGATCGGCCTCATCAAGCACCAGGTAAGTTGCTCTGAGCATTGTCAACGCCTTCATTTTTAGCATGTCTATCAATCTTCCAGGCGTAGCAACAACTATCTCACAGCCTGCCTTGAGTTCTTTGAACTGTTCAAGTTTTGACATTCCACCATAGACGGCAGAGACACGTATCCCATATGCTTTAGCAAATTTCTTGGCCTCGAGATATATCTGATGTGCCAATTCTCTGGTAGGTGCACATATCACTCCTATAGGACCTTCCTCCTTCTGAAGTTCAGGCTGATCCATGATATGCACGATCATAGGAAGCACAAAAGCAGCAGTTTTACCAGAACCAGTTTTCGCTATGCCAATGATATCTCTACCAGAAAGCACAACCGGCAAAGCTTGGCATTGTATAGATGTCGGCTTCTCATAACCTTGTTTCTTTATAGCACCCATAATTTGTGGAGCAAACCCACAGTCCTCAAATGTTTTTACTGGCTTAGGAACTTCAAAACCTGATACCCGAATAGCCAAACTCTTCCTGTAATCAGTTACATCTAGGTCACTCATACCTGTATCAAGCACAGAAAACACGAGGGCCAAACGTTCAAACGCACTCAACTTATAACATAGAAGCTGTTTGAACTGACTTGAGCTTATCTACCGACACGAGCACACTTGTGAACCGTTAGGGAGAGCTTATTGAAACAGCTAACGAAATGACCATTAGTTGTTTTCGGCTTATTTCCATAAGCTCTCCAGGATAGCTTATGAAAACAACTTATAGCTTGTGTGAAAACAGTTTGACTTTATTTTCTCTTTTGATATAGAAATAGCTTCTAGCTTATGCATAAGCTATTATATGACATAAGTTCTTCGCAATATGCTTTTAATTAAGTTGATTATTTAAACAGGGTTGTAATACATTATCTCCCATGCGAAATACACACACACATAGAAAGTAGCTAAGTAGATGCAATTTTACATAAACAAGAAAAATATAAAAATAGAATTTCATGGTCCTGTTAAATTACCTGATATTGAAGGCGACTCCTCGTAAAAATCCTTATTAAAAGGCTCATAATCAATCTCAGTATGGTCAAGAGGAGCAATAGGTTCGATTTTCTTCTTATCAAGAACAATAGGATTATCATCAGAATCATAATCAATCAAACCAGCATCCACAGCTTTAGCAGCAGCATAAACCTCCTCATCAGAATCATATCCAGCATGCAAAGCATCCGAAGCCAACGTCAAACCTAAATCCTTCTTCGCCCTCAAAAAACTCTCCATTGGATCATCCTCTAAATCGTCTTTGTATCTATCTTCCACCTTCTCCTTCGGCTTAGGTGGAGGCGCAGATTTCATCTCCTCGTGTATTCCTTCCATGAAGGCATCTAATGGATCGATTTCATCCTCTTCACCACCACCACCACCACCACCGGCGTTATCATCTTTGTTTGATTGTTCTTCTCTGGAATCATCATCGTACTCGATGTTATCAAGGTCGTTGTCTTCGAAATTGTCGTGGCTTTTACGAGATGAAGGAGGAACGTAGAGACGTTGAGGAGGTTGAGATCGTTCGAAACTGTAGGTTGATTGACGGTTTATGCCGAAACCTTCGAATCCGAACTTTCTCTTCGACATCTCAGGTTAATTCTTTGGTTTTTGCTACGAAATTTCACTGAGAAGGAGAAAACCCTAACTTGAGCTTGCACACGATAAATAAGATTGAGAGATATAATGGAATTTAGGGTTAGAGTTGATTTTGAAAAAGATGGGGTTTTAACTTTTAATTTAGGAGCTATGGGTAGTAGTTTGGTACCTATGGAATGTTGAGAGCAGTGTTGTTGTTGTTGTTCCCACCGCGTACGGTCGAGTTTCTGGTTAAAGGGTGAAGGTGAAGGCGTGGATGGGTGTTTTTAGTTGGGTGGGCGGGTACCCGAACCACATGATAAAGCCCATTAATAAGGTAAAGTAAAACAAACACCCACGTTGATTTTTTTTTAATTTTAAATATGTATTTAATTCCAACAAAATCATGAATTTTGATCATCTAAGTATCGGGAAGTTGCGATTTTGACCCCTAACTAAATAAAATACAATTCATCCCCTTAAGTACTGCCTCTTTTGCAGTTTTGGCCCCCAAACCAATTTCGACCAAGTCAATGCTGACATGAACACCACATGTGTAATTTTTTTAATTTTTTTTAATTTAAAAATATTATATATAAAAATATAAATACACACGTGGCATCCACGTCAGCATTGACTTAGTCAAAATTGGCCATGGGGCAAAAACTGCAGAATGGACATTGCCTAGGGGCCTGAATTGTATTTTATTTTGTTAGGAGGCCAAAATTGTACCTTCTTGATGCTTAGGGTGTCAAAACTACCATTAAGCCAAAATTTTAATGATAACTTTAGTCCTTTGAAATATTGTAGTTTGTAAAAATAGTCCTTATTTTAAAAACTTTTTTACAAAAATTGAATACTTTTAGTCCTCCAAAATAGTTCATATAAAATACAAATAGGGACTAAAAGTGAATAAAAATTAGGCAAAGACTATACTTAAAATCTTGTAATTTTATAGGGACTAAAAACATGTTTAAGCCTAAAAAAAATTATAAAAAAAGGATTTTTTTTTATAATAAAAAAATTGTATTTGGGTTTTACAAAACTTTTTCAAAATGGTTTTACAGTAAAAATTATTGATATTAAGATTTATGACGAGGATGTTGCCTTGATTTTGTTAATTTCTTTACCATTGTAATACGAGAACTTTAATGAGTCTTTCATGAATGGTAGATATTCATTGTCTCTGGAAGAAATTAGGTATGTCTTTCACAATAGAGAATTGTGACATAGTTGTAGTGACACTTTTTCAGACAGTCAAGTTGTTGGGCTAGTAGCAAACAACAATCAGGGATATGATAAATCAAGGGGGAAGTTCTACAAGAAACTAGTCTACAGGGGTTCGAAACCGACTGGTACTTAAAATTACTATAAGAAGAAGGCGCATTGGAAACATGATTGTCCCAAGAAGAGGCAGATGCAACAGGATAAGGCATTCGATATTCTCGTTGTCGATGATGGTACACATTCTGAAGAGGATATCGCCTTAGTTGCTGATGGTCACACACATTACAACGATGTGTGAGTTATGGATTTCAGAGCGTCTTATCATATTTGTCATAAGAGAGAATGATTTTAAACCTACGAGCAGTTGGATGGTGATAATATTGGTATGACCAATAGTTCTGTCTGCAGAGTGGTTGGGATGAGCTCTGTCAATATTAGGACTCATGATAGTAAATTGTGTACATCGAACGAAGTTAGACATGTTCCACACGTGACAAAAAATATAATATCTCTGAGTCTTTTGGACAACAAGGGGTTTAATTTCAGTGATGAAGGTGGAGTTATACATGTTTGCAGGGGTTCAAGTGTGATTATGAAAGGTGTGAAACGGGGTACTTTGTACTTTCTACAAAGTACTACGTTATCTGATTATGTTGATGTTGCTTCCTCTTAGATTGACCAAGAAGATATGACAAAGTTTTCCCTTCAAAAAAAAAAAAGATATGACAAAGTTGTGGCATAGGAGGGCTATGGCCGATAGTTAAAGTGGAAGATCTAAGCATCTTATATGCTTTCCATGAGAAAACCAAACTCATACCATATAAGGTGATATTAAGTTGGACTCAAACAACATTACGGATGACATAAAATTTAATCACGACGACAAGTATAAATACGAGTACGTTGTTTTAAATTTTAAGGGTGCTTTATATTTTCACTTTCACGACTCTCCAATAAATATTTTATGATAATAAACTTGTGCAATGAATTCGTACTAGAGACTAGAATCATTCTCATTTTTTAGGGTCTCTTTAGCCATTGACCTCAACTAAATAACTATTTTTCCAAAACACTCTAAAAAGCTTCACATCGCTTAAAAATTGAAGCCAAAGATAACTTACAAATGCTCATTCTCCTTATTTCTCATGCGTGTCTTAGCACCTCATTGTAGCACAAATGTCTCAACCTTAGGTTCAGTATGCCACTTTCACAAGGTTGTATAATTTAGAACTTATGAAAACTTTTGTCATTAGTTAGAAAGATTCGAAAGGTTGAGGAGACTTGATGTTTATAAACTAAAGATGTTTAGAGTTAGGCTCTTTTCATTTTTCAAAAGAAATAGAGAACTTTATTACTAATGTTTAGAGTGACATGCATTTTGTATCAATAGCTTTTTATTTATTTAAAAAAATGGAGTTGTCCGAGATCTCACCATCAAATAAGTTTAATCATTATTAATTATTATATAATTTCCTTCAAACGTTATCTTACCTTTTTTTAAAAAGAAATATATATGCTCTTGGAGGAAAAGAATCCTAACCCACGTTATAATGTCAATTTTCAGAGCTAGTAGTTAGTAGTGTATTTCTAATAACTACGTTTCATATTTTGATTTACAAACTTCCATTACTGAAGGATGAATGATAGTAGTCGTTTGACACTTGCACTTTGCTGTTTTGTCAACCATGCTTGTCAATTGGGCTTTATGCGTGTTTGTTTAGTATTGGTATGAGTGGATTAAATCCTGTTTATTGCAACATGAAGAGCCTCTATATTACCTTTATCAACGACTAAAAAATTTGACAAGTCTAAAAGTTCCGAGTTGGAATCCAATAATAAAAATGCAACAATATTAAAAACTGTTATTCATTACAATCTTATTCGGTTGGTCACAAGTGATGACAAAGAAAGAAGAAAGCAGTACCGACAGTGCATGAATTGAATTAAATGAATTCTGGGCTGTCTAGTTACTATTAGCACCTGCAACACGATTCAGAAAAAGAAAAGAAAAAAAAAAACAGATATCATCATCCATGCATAATCCTTAGTGGTCCCTTTCATCTCACGCTCTAGCTAGCTAAGCTAACTGACTAGAAGGCTGTTGTTTTCCGTTAACTACGCACTTTGAGGTCCCCGCATTTAAAACGTCTCTTCTCTTCTCTTCCATTTCACGCAACGGAAATACCAAAACAACCCCCCATTTTCCCACTACCACCACCCTTCTTTACTTTATTTTATTCCCAAATTAAACAAGACAACAAAAACATCTTCCACTTCTATTCCATTTCCATGGCACTTACAAAAAGGAAACTAACAGTAGTAGTATAGTATTTCTACCAACCAACCAACCACATCTTCATAAATAATCACGATTTGACTCTCTTATGGAAACTTTGACTCGGATTTCATTAACAACACTTTCGCTAATCATAATTCCTGATTTAGATCCTCCTCCCAATTCTGCATAGATCTGAACCGTTCGGGAAAATCAACGGTGTCGGTCATGTCAATTGGTAATTATAGCTTTTTCTTCTTTTTCTTAATTTATGATTAGTTTTTAGTTTTGTATGCTAGTCTAGATAATGGAATTGTACCTTTTTTTTTTTTTTTTAGTTGCATGGTTGATTTTTATTGTGAGGGTTTCGATTTGAAGATTAAGTGTGTGTTATTATCAAATGCCGCGCAAATAATTAGAGACACCGTGTGTGAAAGTTCACCAGAGTTTCTATTTTCATTTGTTGAAATTAACGAAATGTAATTATGGAAAATGCTTAATGTTATGTAGTTAGTCTTGTAAATTGGTTGCATTTTTATTATATGATGTCTTGAAGTACTTATAATAGAAGGATTTGGATCCTCTCATGTTTGAACTCAACTTATAGAACCCTTGTTTTGAGTTCAAATATGAGAGGAACCAAATTTTTATTATAAGCGGAGCTCGATGAGTTTTAAGGGAGAGATGTTGAACATAACACAACCGCCTTGTGTCAAGTTTAAACACGAGAGGATCCACATCTCTATATCCCTATAATATCGGCTGCCACATTTGGCGAAGCCCCATGAGTTAATAATAATAAGGAAATCAATTAATGAAACTATGAAGACAGAAAAAGGATTCATTTGCCTTGGTAGATAGGATTTATGTAGCCGAGGTCTTATACTTTTCTTCATCTTATGATCCGTCCTTACCAACCAACCAATAATGTGAGTTCTTAGGGATAAGAATTTACATCTCAAGTTGTTATGTGAGTTCTTATACCTTAAGACCAGTCATTTCCTGTTCCATCATTGGAACAAGCTGACTTCGAGTCCAGCAGCGAGAGTCATTCATTGTTCCATAAAAATGGGTATTCTATAAATCTTAGAAATTCTTATTGTACAGCTTTGACCAATTGCACCGACTATACTTGAGAAGCAATCATAGTTCTTATAGCTCTGCTTATGTTATTCAAGAGTATGAATTTTTCGTTTTTTTTTTATCTGCATATCAGATTCAGAGTTTTGTAGGGTATCCTTAATAGTTTGCTTTGGTTTTTTACCCACAATGCAGATATATTCAAAAAGGTTCAAGGCTCATTGATGAAATGGATACTTATACTATCTTACCTGGTATTTATGATCGAGTCTGGTGTACATGATAAAACACTGGAACCTCCATTGCTATCCGCAGCTAGATCACCTTTGGCTGCTGTTTTTGTTCATGATCTGCCTCTACCAGGAAATTCCCACGGGTCCAAGTACGCGCTTTCTCGTGGTGCACCAATTGTAACACTGTCACCGGACAATCCTCCTTCATATGGTCCTTTCATAAATCCTGGCCAACCCCCAAAAAGTTCCCATTTTTCCATCCCATTTAAGAAGAGGAGTGAATGGAAGCTCCCAATTTCTGGCTTTAAAAATATTGCACCTATTCATTCTACGGAAGCTGCGGCCCCTTCTGCTTTGCCTCAGCCACCGTTGACCCATCATGCTTCCAGTAAGTCATATATATATATTTTTTTTTTAAAAAGTAAGCCCAGCCTAGGAAACTGGCACGACCTATTGTAAATAATTGCTTAATTTTGAAAATAAACGTTACATGGTCTTGCGTAATTTTTGTGAGCTTAGGAACCTGAAACTGATAATGACATAGTTGCTTATTTTTTCGTTCTTCCAGATTGTTGTAAACAAGACATGGTGTTGAAACGAGGCAGTAAAGGTTGCCACTGTGTATATCCCATAAAGATAGACATTCTTCTTTTGAATGTCTCTCAGAATCCTGATTGGGATAAATTTCTTGATGAGCTAGCTGGCCAGCTAGGGTTGCAAAATAATACCCAGATTGACCTGATAAACTTTTATGTAATCAACTTCTCAACATTAAATATCTCGATGGATATTACTCCACATAAAGGCATCAGTTTCTCTGCCAATGAAGCTTCTAGAATAAACTCTTCGCTTTCAATGCATAAGGTTCGACTAGACCCTAGATTAGTAGGTGGGTACAAACTCCTCAACATAATCTGGTTTGAACCTCCACCACCGACTCAAGGTAGGTCCAGGCCTTTTTTAATCTAAAATATTTCACTGGTAACCATGGTGCTTTGGTGTACTTGAATTATGAAAGTAACAGAAAGGTGACTATTGTGCAGGTTACAAAGAATAGTGTTTATTGCATCTAGTTTTTGAACTTTTGTGTATATAAACTGTACTGTTACAGCTTTGATTTTATCTGTCTCCGTTTTTTATATTTGATCATTTCATGTTTCCTGCTTAAGTGGTAAGGAGAAGAGAAAGTTATGTTTATCCTGAAGGGGTTTGTGCTTTTCTCATGGCGCCTAATAACTATTTTTTTAAATTAATTTTTCATATATTTTGTATTCAACCAGCAGACAATGCTGATGCTTATAGAAGCTTTTGCACTGTGAAATGTAAATTTGAATTGTGATAGTGTAGATGTAATATCTGTTATAATGTTAAGTATCCTCGTTTTCTGTATATGTTTGTGGATTTAAACGTGTTATTTAAATTTATATTGTTACTTACACTTTGAGGCCCTGGTGATTGTCTAATATAAAGTCAGAAACTTTTCTTCTGTTATTGAACTCAAATAATAAAGCGAGCAGTTCCTTATGCTTTTATCCCTATCAACACATCTTTGTATGTTAATGCAGCTCCTACTTTAACTGCATCGCCGGAAAAAGCACCTTTGTATCATTCATCTACAGCTACATCACCAAGTTCTTCAACTAAGGGAGGGCATTCAAATCTATTTCTTATACTTGGAATTGCTATTGGCATGCTCTTCATTGCAATCGTATCTATATTACTATTCTGTTTATGCACGTTACTGCGGAAGGAAAAAACACCCCCCATTGAAACTGGTAAATATCACTTATTGAAGTTTTGTTTGTGAGAAACGTAAATGTAAATTGGGATCATAAAAAATTATTCTAATTATTCTTTAGAATTTCATTCTAGCGGTTTTACTTTTTAAACAGCAAGGTAGAGTGTAAGATCATATGCTTGTGATGATCAAAAGGTGTTATTTATGGAAAAATTGGCATGCCAGATATTGATAAAATAAATATACTCCTATCTACAGCATCAATATTAGTGATATTTTTTAGATGTTGATGATGTTTTTATTTTATTTTAGAATTTGTTTCGTTTATCCCGTGTTATCTAATATTTTATTTTAGTCCACACTGCTCATGTTTCTCCCTTTCCTGCAGAAAAGCCGAGGATAGAAAGTGCTGTTTCAGCTGGGGGTTCTATTTCCCACCCAACCAGTACACGGTTTATTGCTTATGAAGAACTTCGAGAAGCCACAAACAACTTTGAATCTGCAAGTGTACTTGGAGAAGGAGGGTTTGGTAAAGTTTTTAAAGGCATCTTAAGTGATGGTACTTCTGTTGCAATTAAGAGGCTTACAAATGGAGGGCAACAGGGTGACAAAGAGTTTTTGGCCGAGGTTGAAATGCTTAGCCGGTTGCATCATCGTAACCTTGTAAAACTAGTGGGATACTATAGTAATCGTGAGTCGTCACAAAACCTACTTTGCTACGAGCTTGTTCCTAATGGAAGTTTGGAGGCTTGGCTTCATGGTAATGTAATTTTTCAAATCACGTGTTCAACTTTTAAATTTGAACTTGTGCCATTTGTTCTATTATTTTTCTTGGTATATTTTCTTTCCCTTTCAAAATGTGACACCTTAATCGGAATCCACATTGATTTATGTCAGGTCCCATGGGAATAAATTGTCCTTTGGATTGGGACACTCGAATGAAGATTGCCCTTGATGCCGCACGAGGACTTTCGTACCTGCATGAAGACTCACAGCCATGTGTAATACACAGAGATTTTAAGGCATCCAACATATTACTCGAGAACAATTTTCATGCTAAGGTTGCAGATTTTGGTCTTGCTAAGCAAGCACCTGAAGGAGGAGCTAATTATTTGTCTACCCGTGTCATGGGCACATTTGGGTTAGTCTTGGTATATTCCTTCTCACGGTTGTTATATATTTGTTGAACTTCAATTTAAGGTGAAATGAAACTTTTGTGTAGGTATGTAGCTCCTGAGTATGCCATGACTGGACACCTACTTGTTAAAAGTGATGTTTATAGCTATGGAGTTGTCTTGCTAGAACTGCTCACCGGAAGGACACCTGTGGATATGTCACAGCCAGGTGGACAAGAGAACCTCGTTACTTGGGTTAGTTCCACATCTATCCATACCACGTTACTGTTGTCAAAATTGAAAGTATCTTCCCCTGTTTTCTGCCTTTTATAACTGGAAGCATTTTAATGATTGAATTTCAATATGTATTATGATGTTTTCACTATTGCGCTGACTGTAATTTTTTTTTATTCCATTCAGGCCAGGCCAATCCTTAGAGATAAGGACCGGTTGGACGAGATTGCCGATCCAAAGCTTGAGGGAAAGTATCCAAAGGAAGATTTTGTACGTGTGTGCACCATTGCAGCGGCATGTGTTGCTCCTGAAGCAAACCAACGACCCACCATGGGTGAAGTCGTGCAATCACTTAAAATGGTGCAGCGCATCACAGAGTACAATGATTCTGTATTAGCCTCATCCAATACACAGACCAATTTGAGACAGTCATCTAGCACTTTTGAGTTTGATGGAACATCTTCAGTGTTTTCTTCAGGCCCTTACTCTGGTCTAAGTGCTGCCTTTGACAATGACAACATTTCTAGAACAGTGGTTTTCTCTGAAGATCTTCATGAAGGACGATGAACACTGAGAAAACTAAAGGCATTCGTGAATAGATATTAACCTTGTAATTTATATCCATGGCTAAAAGGTTGAATTTTCCAAAGTGATTGAATCTTTTTGCTATTGGTAACTGTTTCGGGTGATAAGATTTTAATTGATGAGTAAATAGTGTAGTTAGCAAATTGTGTGTTTTTTAGGACTTAGCAAGATTGTGTGTTTTTTAGGACTTAGCAATTTAGCATACTAGTATGTTTTTGATACAAGCAGATTGTGTCAATCGTAAAAAAAATAAAAATGAATTGGCTAATAAGTTATAGAATTTTTAGTGGATATATATGGTTTGTATAAATAAAATATAGTTTTTTTGAAATAATATAAATGAAATAGTTAAAAAATTATAGTTTTTACGAATACTAAAAAATTAGCTAGATAGCTCACTATTTAACTTAGACCAAATCTCAACCCCAATAAATCAAATCTTGATAATGTTCCCACACAACAAATTAAACAAAGCGAGACACATGATCTCGTTTTCTTTCTAATTCTAATTTTACCTTAATTCATCAGCTTTTTTCACGCCTTACAATCTAGACTTGCTAACTTGATCAATCCAAACGCATGATCTTAAAATATATGCAATAACCACATATTGATATGAATAATCAAATTGATAAGAATAATGCATAATTTTTTTTGTTGACAAAAGAATAAGCCATAGTTTAATGATTACGGGAGAAGAAATGCACGTGAACTCAAATTTCATCTTGATTTTTTAACGTGATTGGGTTCAACAAACCACAAATTGAAATAAACTGAGAAGAAGGTTCCTGCAAGTCTTTAGTGCAATCAACCATGCGAGAAAGTGAAAGAAGAGGAAATTGTCGTGTGCTTGGGTGACTTAGGGATGTTTTAACTTTCCGTGTGGAGTATTATGAGCATTTTGACTTATTGGATCTAACGGTTGAGATTTGTGTTGCAAAATCAACGAATATTTTTCAAAAAATGGGTGTTCACAGTTGTAAAAGGTTTAACCTCTATGCTGACACAATTCAAATTATATAGTTTGAACTATTAGTATTTGTTTAGATTATATTTTCTAAATCGTTTGAACTATTAGTATTTGTTTAGATTATATTTTCTAAATTGTTTGAAAAAAGAATTTTATGAACTGGAGTAATTTGTAAAGGTTTTACGATTTTTCTTTAAAGGAAATGGTTTTACGAGTTTTTTGTGGATTTAAATTGGACTCCATCCGTCCCTATATGTAAGCCCTCATTGCTTTTTTCACATTTCTTAATAAAGTTGTCAGTGTAATTAATGTGTCTGTTTTGTGTGTTAATATTACCAAATTGTCATTTATTTGTATGTGTATTAAATTTAACTATTCATATTTCAAGACAAGTTAGTAATATTAATTAGGGGTATGTTTAAAAAAAATAATAATAAATGCATATAGTAATTTCAAAAGGGTTTACATTTAGGGACAAAAATAAAGTTAAATGGGTGCATAGATATAGGGACGGAGAGAGTATAATCCAAAATATTGTAGAAATTACCATATTATATAATTCAAACGTGATAAAATGCGAAACGTGGAGGACACGTAACAAGCGAGTAGGATGAACACAAATTTCCATTAATGTGACCTACGATTGGCAAAATGGGTCAATCCATCATGACGTACAACAATACAAAAACACTTATTAAGTAAATAAATTTAGGGTTTTTTTATTTAGATAAAATGCGAAACATTATATAATTCAAACATGATAAAATGCGAAACGTGGAGGACAAGTAACAATAATAAGCGAGTATGATAAACAAAAATTTCCATTAATATTGGTGGCAAAATGGGTCAACCCATCATGACATATTCCAATATAAAAACACTTATTTTTTTATTTATATATGTTGAAACATCGTGAGTTTGTGACTATCATTGTGAACTTACAAGCGGCTAACTGTTTTTCGTCGTTGCCGCTGTGCCTCTTTCGCCGGTAAGCTTCAAACCGTTTTTATATCTACCGTCTTTGTGTTTTAATATTTTAAAGCTTGTTATTGTTCTATCGTTCATATTATACTCTGTTGAATGCTAATATTTTTTGGCCTAAATTTATTTTTTTTATTCTATAATCGTGAATCGACATCAACCCGATGAGTATGGTTTTAATCTTTTATTCGTGTCTGTGTTCTTTTTTCAAAATCTTACACGAAAAAGAAAGCCACGACAATCCTTGATCTATAGTAATTGAGTACACTTTTAGTATGACATAACGACGTGAGTGCTTAACTAAATAAATAAAAATTTGTTTTTTTTTATTGATTATCAAAATTAAAATTCAATTTTCCATTGATTCAATGTTCGACGTTTTCGAAACCTTAGCTTCGTAGATTGAACCTCAACAATTTTGCTCTGTCTATGTTCTATGATGGATGTTGAGATCTGGGTTTTGTTTGTATTTGTGTTATAATGAGTTTGTTTCTTGGAGAATAAATAATCAAATGTTGCTTCTTGCTCATCTGTGCCCAAAGGAATTCAATGCAATTCAAATCTATTCACATCGGTAACATTTGTTATGTTATTTACTTTTTTGGTTGCTATGGTGATTATGGATCATGATAATGATGTTGTATCTTGAGGGAGTTTGATTTATCATGCCAATCTTGTTATTGGCTTAATTTTACATTCTGCAATAGTAGCTGATTTGCCTTTGGCAAATCTTTGATGTCGCGTTATGTTTTTTTTACAATTTTCCTTGATTAATCTGGCCAGAGCAATAACGTTTTTCAATATAATATAAAAATAAAGACATACTATTGATTCAAGAAAATAAAAAAAATCCATAAGCATGTTCGAGCCATGTAAATCTCCTTTGTAGGAGATAAACATAAATCTTGTTGCGAGCATGTTTTGAGCCTTAAATGTTCCTTAATTTAGACTTAGACAAAGGCACTATCACCTTGCCTTAAATTTTTTTTATCATAAAATAAATAAATAACATTTCTCAATCGAATGTAAAAATAAAGAAATTAAGAACAAACAGAAGTACTCTTTTCCATTCCAATCGAATCTTCAATTATCATATTTTCCCTACTTTGAGTTTGTCATCGGCACCAATCATATACTATTTCCAAATGTTAATTTGCTTTTATAATCAACTTTATTTCCTTTTCTTTCTTTATCTTCCATGCCCATTGGTTAATGGTAAAATACATAGAAGAACCATGAAAGATCACGCTGAAGAAGAACAATGACAAGGCGGAGAAATCAACATTAACGATGCTAGTGTCATCCTTTCCAAGCTTGAAAGAAAATATTCTCTTAATGAACCTAAAACGTTTATTTACGATGAACTTAGCGAGAGTTTGATTTTTTATTTTATTTTACCCACATTCAATTTTTTTTCTCTTTGTTTTAATGAACCTTATGATTTGTTTTCTTTTGCATTAATTTGGTTCTTTTAATATTTTTATCTCGTTCATCATTCATCCCATTTTTTCTAAACTCTCTGGTACTGACTGCGAGGTGTGACAAACATATTTGAACATTGTATGGTGACCCAAAGTTCTTAAAGAATATTGCATGCTTTGTAGCTTGCAAACAAATTCATAAGATTGGAGGTTTGAGAGATAATCTTGTTCCTTTTGTAGTCGTTGAAGCAGCGGACGTGGAGGAATTTGGTAACCCTTATGTTCTTTTTATTTATTTATTATTTGCCTTTCATTTTTTCAAATTACTTGAATATAATTCTATTTACCGTATACTACTTCTATGAATGACATTGATATCAAACTATATCTTATCGGGAATGAACCATATGATGAGCAACAACCGATGTATGTACCATTTGAATTGGTGAATCGTGTATCAAACGACAGGAACACAATCTTGATCCAAAAATTGGTACATAACTTGGTTGCTCCTCATCATATGGTTCATTACCTGTAAGATTTCGTTTGATATCGATGTCATTCTTAGACGTAATATACGGTTAAATAGAATTTTACATTCAAGTAATTAAAAAAAATGGAAGGCAATAATAATAATAAAATGAAAAGAAGGCATAAAGTTACCAAATTCCTCCACGTCTGCTTCTTCAACGACTATAGAAGGAACGAGATTATCTGTCAAAGCTCCAATCTTATGAAGTTGTTTGCATGCTACAAATTATGCAATATTCTTTAAGAACTTTGTGTCACCCTGTACATGAATAGTCTGTAGAGGACAATTCTTAGGGAGATACAATGTTCCAGTTTGATTGTCCCACCCCGGACTCAGTTTAAAGTAACCGAGAGCTTAGGCAAAACGGGATGAATGATGAACGAGATGGAAAAATTAAAAGGACCAGATTAATGCAAAAGAAAACATATTTTAAGGTTCATTAAACAAAGAAAAAAAATCGAACAAGTGTAGCAGTTGATGAACTAAGCCATCTGCTGGGAGTGGTGAGCAATATAAGCATATCAAAGTAATGCAGGAACTAAGATTCCCATCAGTGCTTGCCACATGATATCCGGATGAATTGATTCATGATTAGCAGGGTTGATTGATATCTGAGAGTAATTTTTCCTGAAGTGTTTTTTTTATGTCCAGGTGTAATTTTTTATCGAATTGGATTTGTTATATTCTGTTTCACGTTTTTCTTTGTCATGCATCAACTTTTATGTTTTGCTGTTTTCATTTATGCGGCTATGTCTTAATTTTGTTGTCTTTCTTATTTCTCTCAAGGTTATTAGTTTCTTATTGTTCCAAAAGGGCTGATGCTCATGATA
>Ga0315915_1004031_pt1 | contig 18565 bp, 7 predicted proteins | sample MpolbnodulesMG_FD_207738 | JGI IMG/M metagenome (GOLD analysis project Ga0315915, IMG submission 207738) | Medicago polymorpha root nodule microbial communities from Los Angeles, California, United States - branched nodules | ecosystem: Host-associated > Plants > Roots > Nodule | place: USA...
GTTATTTGGTTTGCAGCGGTGTGGGAAATTTGGAAGGAAAGAAACAATAGATTATTCAATGGCAAAGAATGCCCCGTCTTTCAGGTGGTTGATAGGATTAAGTCCATCTCCTATATGTGGTTGAAGGCGAAGTATGTAACTCTTCCCCTTAATTCACATGGCTGATGGATTAGTCCGTTCACCATGTTGGACATAGGTTAATCGTTTTTTCCTTTCTGTATATTTGTTCATTTTCCTTGTAAATATTGTTCAGACCTTGTGTTCCTTCCTTGGTACGCCTTGTACTAGGAAGCACACTCTCATGTGGTAATATATTTCATTTTAGCTTCTTCAAAAAAAAAACTTAGTAAAATATACAAACCTGTCGTACCAATATATATATATACACACACAAACCTGTGAGACTTCTGTATAAGCCATTGAATTCTTGAAGTTGCTCATTATGATTATAAGCACGCTCTTCATAAATAAATTTATTCCCTAATTGAATTCTTGAAGTTGCTCATTATGTAAATTCTTTTTTATTACCTAAGGTAACCAACGCCCAAAAAAAATTAATTTGATAATACAAAAGAGTAAAGGCAGTGGCATGTCTTCATTCCTGAACTCTTTTGCACGAAGACCTCTAGTTGAAGTAGTGTCCAACACCGATTTGGAACATCAAGACTTATGTTTATATTGAATATTGAATTATGTCATTTTCTATTAAAAAATCGATGTGAACGTGTATGGGTCGGTGCGGTGATAGGTATTCGTGTATGTATTACTTCATCATAGTTTCAGAGTAAAATTCATGTTAATTAAACTTCACAAAATCTAAAATTCATGTTAATTAAGCTATCATACGCTAAGAATTTATGCTACATATAAGTTCAACATATGAAGGTTTTAGTTATCCGATCTAAAACAACATATCAGAATACTAAATTATTTCGAGGAATTTAGATACACTTTTTTTTTATAGCGTTGAAATTAATTTTGAGGATTTTGGTTAATGATTTTTTTTATTTGTTATAGGAAAATTTGGTTAGAGCTTTTCATTAGTTCTAATTTACTTCATAGTCATCCAAATATTTGTTGCAAACCATTATCCACAATTATTTATTTAAAATAGAAATAAATTAAATTTTGTGAAATGATTGTTATGCACATAAAATTAAGGAAACTATGGGTTTTAATATGGACGATTATGAAATTTTGTTGTACTTCGATTTTTATATATTGTTAGTAGATAAGACAACATATTAGAATACTAAAATATTTTGAGGAATTTAGATACACTTTTTTTTATAGCGTTAAAATTAATTTTGAGGATTTTGGTTGATGTTTTTTTTATTTGTTATAGGAAAATTTGGTTAGAGCTTTTGATTAATTTTAATTTACTTCATAGTTATTCAAATATTTGTTGCAAACCATTATCCACAGTTATTTATTTAAAAAAGAAATAAATTAAATTTTGCGAAATGACGGTCATGCACATAAAATTAAGGAAACTATGGATTTTAATAAGGACGATTATGAAATTTTGTTGTACTTTGATTTTTATATATTGTTGTTAGAAATCTGATTAAATCCAAACTTAATTTTATGCGGTATAGTTTGGATTTGGATATCAAAATTACAATTTTGCAAAAAAATAATCAATTAAAATTAGTATCATAAACACACGACAAAATCACGAGTTTAGTGCAAATATAACATATAATATACCAAAAATTAATAATTAGGAGTGAAAATAATCGATTAAGTTTGAAACATATGAAATAGTAAAAAAAAATAGATTTAATTTAACTAAAAATTAATACAATATTAATATTAATATACTAATAAAAAAAGTACCATTCACATGAACTTGACTGAGTAGGTAGAGACATTGATTATATATACGGGAAACATTCGAACTCCATATAATATCAATATTGATGTATGTGGTTCAGTTTGGTTTGATTTTAAAAAACGATTCCAAAATCCGATTTGATCCGAACAGTTGTTACAAACGCACATTCAAGCACATCCAATAAATTTCGATTTTGTACTATTTTAGATCGGTTTGCTTGCAGTTTTATTTTAAATTTATTTTGATATGAACAACCTTACACAATACAAGTCTCAAGCTTAGTTTTAATTAGGGTTTTTAGATAAACACATAAATGCCTATACATTTTCTATAACTCTATTTTCAAATTTTTAAAAAGGAGGTTAAAATCGAAAATTAGTGAAAATAGGAGGTATAAAACTGCATTTAAACCCATTTTCTATAACTCTATTTTTCAAATCAAGGACTTAACAAATATTTTAAATTGTGATAAATTACAATATGTTTAAAAAAAATTGCAATATGTTTAAAAGTCCAAAAAGGATATTATATACATTGAGATTTTTCTTTTTTTAGAGGATATACCTTGAGATTGTACGATCTGAATGTAAAGAAGTCCTAAAAATGCATTTTAAAAATCTGAACGGTAAAAAATCTCAAGAAAAATGAGTAATATCCCAACTTCGTCCTTGAATTTTTGAAAATCAGACAAATTCGTCCCCAAATTTTACGAAATATCTATTTAGTCCCTGAATTTTCAAAATGTCAATCAAATCAGTCCCTCTGTTAAGTTGGTTTGTTAACGGATCTGACGTGTACTGTTAACCGCTTACAAGGCTTACCACGTCAGATGTCACGCAAGCACGAACTAATTTGGCCGAAAATGATGAAATTATCAAGGACCAAATTGATTGATTTACAGAAAATTGCAAAATTTCCTACGTATCTTTTTCCCCCAACATCTCTTTCTCATGAACGGCTCTTTCTTCCCCCAAATATATAAATTTGGAACCTTAATGTTATAATTTGTAACCTAGAGTTCAAAATCCTCAAGATTTCTTCCATGAATTGATGACAAAGTTCTTCCCCAATTCAAAAAACTTAAAACCCTAATTTTTTTTGATTCAATTCGAAATCTAAAAATCAGTGGTTATTGTTCAAGCTTTGGTGTTCAAAAATGATGGGCGGTGGACGTATGGGCAAAAACAGCTACAACAGCCGGTCTTCATTTTCAAGCTCTATGTACAATGGTGATGTGAGAGTGCTTCAATGTTGGTGTCATAGAATTTGTGTTGTAAGAAAAGCCAACACTGTCAATAACCCAAGAATGCCTTTCTATGTCTGCCCTCTACCAAAGGTTTGTTTAACAATGGTTATGTGATGTGTGAATGGTTTGTTTAAATTGTACTGATTTTGAATTTTCTTTGTATAGGATGATGGTGAAAAGAAGTTGTCAATGAATGAATTCAACCTTTCTATCAAAATCTTTCCATCAAATTGGTCCTTTTACTGTTTGCCTATGCATCAAATCGATCCCTAAATTAGTTAAAAATACCATCAAATAAGTCCTTGAACTATCACAACATATATCAATATGATCATTGGTGCATATATTTGCTGAACAAAGTAAAAAGTAAAAAGACATACAATTTGATTGTTGAAAATATCATCGTAAGTCATACATTTGATGTTCATAAGTCATTACATAGCCAAAAAAGAACATTACATAGACATCAAGTTATAAGTCTTACATTTGATGTTCATAAGTCATTACATAACCAAAAAAACATAATTTAAACAAGTCCAAAAGCATAATTTAAACAAGCATCACTGCTTTGGAAATCCTGGAGTTGGGATAAACTCCATGTATTGGGGTTGAGTAGAAGCGGATGACTCGTAACTTGAATATGGAACTCTAATAACTCGAGGAGCAGTCGGACTTTGTAGAGCAGGACCACTCACTGGTGTTTGTTTATGCCTGTCATTTGTAATCACTGGTCCTGTCAAGCCATATCTCCTTGTACCCATTCCCTGGAATAAAATCAATCAAATCAGACCTTAAATTATAACACTATCCATCAAATCAGTCATTAAATTATCACAATAAGTATCAAATCGATCCTTATTTTGAGGGGTATAATCGGAAACACAGAAAAAATGACAACTAAAAAGTTAAAACTGCAATTTTTACCATTTCCATCAAATTGGTCCTTGTACAGGTGGCTGCCTTGTTGACACGTGTACATGACAACACAACATGCAGGAGGGACCATTTTGATGGACGTATGCAAAATTCAAGGACTAAATAGATATTTCGCAAAATTTATGGACAAATTTGTCTGATTTTTTAAAATTGAAGGACGAAGTTGGGGTATTTCTCCAAGAAAAATTACGTCATGTTAGATTTCTTATGATAACTTTATATTTAAATCATGTCAAACTTCAAGTAATGTGCAGGGATGTCAGTTTCATCCACGAATGAAGATCATCATATAGACTTTCCCATTCAGGGATCAACAATATAGAATTTACGCCCATGAAGAAGAGAATGGGTGAGATAATCCCCCAAATGTAGTGCAGGAAAGAGGATGAGGATCATCCTTCGTCTCCTGTAATCGGGGAACAATTTAAATGGCGAGACGTGAAGCCGAAAAATATTTCTTATTTTCATCCCATCTCATTGACATATAAGGAGTTAAGATCCTCTCTATTTATTAATCTCTTAATTTCTTTCATTTAAAAAAATAGAGATACAAAAAAATTGAAAATAATCAATAGTATTTATCTCACACCAAAGACAGTATTCATTTATTTTTAAAGATTTTAAATCCCGAGCCTAATGATGTGTTAATTACAAAAACAAGAAAAATAACGCCCAATATAAAAACCTAACACAATGCGACCTCTTAAAAAAAAAAAAAAACTATCTTGAAGACCCAGCTTGTGAGAAACCGCGATTTTGGGAAGATCGTACAGCATGCCTACTGTGAGTGTTGGGCGGGATCGTCTGTTTGCGGCTCTAGGAAAAACTTACAGTAAGTCACCTTCCATTTCTCCTTTCAATCAATCTCTATCTATTCATAAAATTATTTTCATGAATTTCCATTTCTCCAGCACAAGAGGAATTTGAAGACCTATGCTTCAGTTTCGGAATTGAGCTTGACGATGTTGTAAGTTATTTTTCCTTTTTATTTCCAACTAATTATCATCATAATCTCATTAATTAATTAATACACTTTCATTGTATATTAGACTACAGAAAAAGCAATTGTAAGAAAAGAGAAGCATTTAGAACAAGAAGAAGCTGATGAGGATGAAGAAGTTATCTATAAAATTGAAATTCCTGCTAATAGGTACCCATCCCTATCATTATAGTCCCTGCAATTATACCGTTTTTATGGTTTTAGTCTCGTAAGTTTTTTTTTTTGTTTGGGTTCCATCCCTGCAAATTCTAAAACAGTTGTTTAGTCACTGAAATCATACGTGGCACAATATAATCACGGCACGTGGCCCAATAAGTTGACATGATTGAGTAAACGTGGTTACTCCAATCTAGATTTTTTATGTATATATTTTTTTTGGTTATCCTCTTAGTTTTTTCTTTGGTTTGGGATTCATAATCTATGTTGCATTTGAAATAAGCTTTTGAGTACATCAGTGGAGATTGACAATATTGATACTTAGTTAAATTGGATTTAATGGAATAGTGGTTGCTTCTCTCTCCCTTTTTTTATTTTTTTTATTTTATCAAGTGTTTTAGTGGCTAGAAATTCACCCCTTAAAGTGAATAAGTGGGGAACCCCGGCCCCTGCATACTGTAGTATCCATTCCCTGCCAACTGAGTTATGCTCACGGGGACATAGAGCTTGCTTTCTATTGTTGGAAAACAAAGTTGGAATACTTATTATGAATGATGTAGCACATCATTTTCTCATAGGAATTGCAAAGCCACTTAATTACGTAACCATTTGAAGCATGTCATCGCACATTGTCATTGTTTTGAAATCATATGTGGAAAAGTGTTAGTTTTCTATAAAGCAAAATGTCACGCGCTGAATTGATATTTGCTTTTTTCTCAGGTATGACCTACTCTGCCTTGAAGGATTGGCTCAAGCCCTCCGAGTTTTCTGCGGGTTCCAGGAAATCCCTACTTACAAATTGTCTGACATTAGTAAGGATGCAATGCATAAAATACATGTAAAGCCAGAGGTAGGTATGCTGTACTTATACACAATTTTTTTAGTACGAGCCTTTGCCAAGTGGAAAATGAATTGTTTCTTTTGTCTCATTGCAGACATCTCTAATTCGTCCATATGTTGTATGTGCTGTATTAAGAGGTTTAACTTTTGATAAAGTGAGATACAACAGCTTTATTGATCTCCAAGACAAGCTTCACCAAAATATCTGTCGGTAATGTGATTTGAATCGCCACTTTATTTGTTTTATGCTGCACATTACTTGTTTCTCAAATCAGTGATGTACTTGCTCCTATCTGTTTACTTAGAAATTTTAGAGCCATCTTTAGTCAAATATGCTTCTGTAACAGACTTCTAGTGAAGGATAATTTTGTAGTGTTACAACAGTTGTAAGTTTCTGTGGATTGAATAGCTTGCAAAGCAAGCCATTGTAGCTGTATAAATTAGCTAAGCAGACTTCATATGTTTGGGTCATTTTTTGTAAAACAAATTTATCGACTAAATTGTCTCTACCTTTCTCTCTGTCTCACATTCTCTCTAGATTCTTCAAACCAAAATAGTCTTCTGAGTTTGAATGCTGTCACGTGTGCCTTTATTTTGTCCTTGTTGAATTTTTTATCACATACATAATTTTTTAGTTCATGAAAGGTTATTTTCGTACTCTGAGCTGAGTTTTGTTTATATTGTATATATGTATATCATTTCATTAGTTTATTTTTATATGTTTTTGTAATCTCATATCACAGCACTTTAAGAATGGCTGTTCAATTAATTTGTTTTCATTCTGTTTTAGGCGAAGAACTCTTGTCGCCATTGGCACTCATGATCTGGATAAACTGGAGGGTCCTTTTACCTACGAGGTTGATTTCTTTCATACTCTAGAGCCCCGTATTTGATTTTTTTTAAGGCAATTTAACCAAGAGAGATCTTAATAATTAATTACCATTTTCATACTAATTTGATTATATCTTGATCTCTAGGTCATCAGCATAATTTTTTCTCTCATGTTTTTTCTTTTGCCAGGCTTTACCACCTTCGAGTATTAACTTTACGCCTCTAAAACAGGTAACTTTATCTGGGGCATTCATTTTCTATCAAAGCATATGTTTGAAATCACATGAGAAAAAAAATGTTTTTCTTCTATCAATTTATTAATCAAGCTGTAAATCAAACATTTAATGATTTTCCTTCCTCTGTTCTTGGCATGGCAGGAAAGGAGCTTCAGGGCTGATGAGCTCATGGAGTTTTACAAAGTGAGTTTTTTGAACATTGTTTCCTCGCTTTATATATAGTATAAGTTGTTATGAACCTAGCACGAGTAAGCTTATGAGTCATTCTAGTCCACCCAACAAGGTGTTCATTTATTCTGTTTTTCCGTTTGGACATACTTCCTTTGAGATGCGTCTGAATACTTTTTTGATTTAATTTTGACAGTCAGATTTGAAACTGAAGAAATTCTTGCATATAATTGAGGACTCTCCTGTTTACCCAGTTATATATGATAGTAAGAGGTATTATATTTTCATTGTATCCTCATTTTTAAATTTGCAAAACTTTGAAATCTTTTAGCTCTCATTCTGGTCATACTAGTTTACCACAAAGCTTTGTTTGTATTTAGGCATATTATGATTATTATTTGTACTATTATTGTTGCGTACGGATGGGAATGCATGGCTGCATGCTAATTTACATTACACTAAACTAATAATAAAATTGTGAATGGATGTTACAAAAAGACATTGGTGCGTAAATGCTTGTTACGATTCTAATTTAGACTCTGTTAAATAATGTTCAGGATGTATGAACAAAGTATAATTATAAAATTTATGGCATGGTGATTAAGAATCTCTTTTCAAGAAAAAATCATGCTAGTTATTCTAAAATTCTATATACTTAACTTTTAAAGACTTCTTAGAACAAGTTAACTTTTAAGTGAAGTATTAAAGTTCTTAATATCAGAGCATCCTATTGTCATTGGTGGCATATGATTTTTTTAGTTTTGGTATTGCTTGGCATTAGAAGATAGCCACATTGACGGTGACTCAAATCTGTCTATTATCTAACAAGGCCTAGGGTACCTTCTTTTCTTTGGGAGGAACCGTGTCTTTGTGCATAGTTTTGTTCTACTTCTTATTGATGTGTACGGTAGGGGGGTTGATTTCACGCCTTGAGATTTTTCACTGCAAATTCAGAGGTGATTGAGTTACTTCTTCTATGAAAGCAGAGACTTTGATGTTTCTATACAAGAAATATGACTTTTTGGATTTACCTTTAATATGAAGCCATGTTTGCACAGTCAGTACCTGAGAATTGGGCTAATTTGTTTCGTTTGTTTTAGTTAGTGGGGATCCTCGTCTTCCACTAGCTGTATTATTTCTCCTCTCTCTAATAAAATGTCACTTTCACAAGACACCCTATCCGTTGAAATTCTAATTTATTTTAAATATTTCAGATTTAAAGCATATAATATACTCATTGTATGTTTTGCAAAGATGAAATAAATTTCTACAATGAAAAAGTTAAGTACGTTTGTACATTTGAATTTTTACTCGTGACACACTGACACGTGAATTGTAGTTATTTCATTTACAGATGCATAAACTGAAAAGACTTGTCAAATATTCTTCAATGAGATGCTTTTCCACTGAATTTTGGTCTGGTTAATTTGTAGAAATGCTTTTAATTATTGCCCCTTCTCTATTTTCTGTTAATTGCACTTATTTGTAAATGGAAAATTGTGACATGTGGCCTTTAATTTTCGGTAATGTTGTTGCTTTGTATATGCTGTTGCAAATTCAGTTATTGATATGCTATGAATTTTTCACAGAACTGTTTTATCTTTACCCCCAATTATCAATGGTGCGCATTCAGCCATCACTCTGGAGACAAAGAACATATTTATTGAATGCACTGCTACTGATCTGACAAAGGCAAAAATTGTTCTAAATACAATGGTAGAGCAGTGAATTTTGCTGACTTTTTTTGTTTACCTTTTCTTGGTGTTACAATATTTTGGATTACGACAGACTATTCTCTGATTTCTTAGATAACAGCCTTCGCGGAATATTGTGAAAATAAGTTTGTTATTGAACCTGTCGAAGTGATTTCTTCTGATGGAAAATCTCACATATACCCTGATTTATCTGTCTACAATATGGAAGTTTCTCTATCTTACATTACTGGATTGGTCGGAGTATCGTTAGAGGCAGAAGAGGTAATTATTTCGTATAAATTTATTGGGAAGTAAGTTCCTTCATATTGACTGCTTATAAGCTTTCTATCATTAATTAGGCTTCAGGCATACATTGATCTTTTCCTTTATAAATTATATTTACAATTGATGATTATACTTATTATACATGTTCAGTATTTGTTGGATCATCTTTGCTATCGTTATTAGTGAGTTATGACTCTAATTTAGATTATTAACTTCTTTGGGGTTTTGTTCACAGTAGTGTGTGTGTGTGTATCACCTTTCTTTATTTAATTAATTTTTCTGCATTTCATATTTGACAATTATTTTATTTTATTTTATTTTTAAATAAAAGAGTTTTCTCCTGCTGTTCTTTCCAGATTTTAATTTACAGCATGAAATTTTTTAACCTGTTACTTTATTTCTTGGACTAAAGATTTGCATGTGTATAAACAATCAAGAAAAAAATATCTTTAAGATCTGTACATAATACAGGGGTTGAGTTCTTCAGATGTTCATGTCATTATTACCTTAAGTTCTATTTTGCTAGGCTTTTTATGTGCAGTGTGTTGTCTTTAATGCAAGATTCAATGATTATGTTTTCTGATTGAAACCGAAATTAATATTGTAATTCTTGTGCCATAATTTTTCCCAATTTTTTCAGGTTACCAAGTTCTTAAACCGGATGCAATTGCATGCTAAGCAATCTACATCTGACAATAAACAGTGCAACTTTATTGTATCTGTACCTCCTACTAGAAGTGACGTTCTTCATCCATGTGATGTTATGGAGGTACTGGCAGTGATACACTTAATCACTCACAGATGCATATCAGATCTATTACATATATGTTTTACAGACAAGGCATCCCTCTTTTGGTTCTGTTATCTGCAGGATGTTGCCATAGCTTATGGATTCAATGCTATTAAGGATCAAGCAATAATCGATAATAAGGGGTCTAAGAGATTAGCTGCTTCCTTGACACTACTTCCTCTGCAGGAGCTGAGTGATCTTATCAGAAAAGAGGTACAGAACAAAAATATAGATCTTGTATCTCCTTTAATTGAAGCATGTTAAAGTTTCATGCTTTTGATATGCCAATCAGTTTATGTTTTTTGTTAAAACTAATGCAACAGAATAAATTACTACCTGAAATATTCTTGAATGATATCGTTAATTATTTGAAGTGTCTAGTTACTTGAATCCCTTTTATTGCCAAATTTTTTCAGGTTGCAATGGTCGGGTTCACGGAGGTTTTGACTTTCATACTCTGCTCTAAGAAAGAAAACTTTTCCATGCTAAACCGCAAAGATGATAAATCCAAAGCAGTTATCATTGGAAACCCTAGGTCTTCAGACTTCGAGGTTCATACACTTCAACTCTTTTAATTGCAATAACTACAGAATCTCTTAAAATGGTTCTTTTCTGTAATGATCTTTTTGCATTATTCTCTGAGGTTGTTATTCCAGTTGCTGGATAAACTACTAATAGTAATCACTGTTACATGGCTCTTTCAATAGCTTTTATTTTTGTTAATATTTCTTTTTCTTTTAATGTTTGATTTGGTGGAGTCACTCGTCCTTTATTTTCATGATCTGTTGTATACACATGTATAAAAGTGTTTTCCCCTAGAAATACTGTTCATGCTACTTTTCATCCAAAAAATAATTGTCATGGAATACATCACAAGACAGCTGCGCTGCTTCATCCCGGCAATCAGTTTGTCAAATCTGATGGATTTTTTTTCCTCTCATTTTGACATGCTTTTCCTTTATATTTGTACTGCTGCATGGGTTATACTCCCACTTTCCTGTTTTGGATTAATATCTGAAGTTCACATTCTCAACTCAGTCAACTGGATCAAACACTTGTATTTTATCTGCAGTCTGCTCATTTGTGTTGTCCTGGCATTTTGGTGGGCCCTCTATGTCACTTGCTGAGCACTTAAGATGCAGTCCATTCTATCTGTTGATAATCTAATCTGTATTTATCAGTGATGTAGTGGTTTTTCTCCATGTTCAGATTTATATTTGATCTTTTTAGTTTAATTTTTTGCTTTAATTTAATTTTATGTTTTTAAATAATATATTCAGGCTGTACGGACTAGTCTTATGCCTGGTATTTTGAAAACTGTCGCTCACAACAAGGATCACCCAAAACCCATTAAGGTATTACTTAACTTATTCTGTTTGGTCATAGATCTTGTTATCATGATCCTATGGAGCAATTATATTCTAGGAAAGTGTGATACTCCCATGAAAATTCAGTTCCATTGATACAAAGAAAAATGTTTATCGCCTTAGTTTTTGCTTTTAGTTTACATACATATTAATTATTGGTCAGTGCCAACTTTTTCCGTTTAAAAAAGATTGTGATATTATAAGTATCTTACGCTGCAAGTCTATTGTCAAATGTATAATCAGTTGATTTTGATTTATCTTTAAATTTCCTTTATTTCTGAAATCGACAACTAAGGCTAGTCTGCTATTTTCTTCCAATGGCTTGATAATACGTTAGCATGTGCAAATTTGAAAGATTTAAACTTCAGTTAGACAAAATTGATCAACTCTACCTCTGCATCAGATAATTGAATTTATCATTTTTTTTTCACTCTACTATTTTGTAAGCTTATATGAATATGTTTTGAAAAATTTTGGTTCAGATTTTTGAAGTGGGTGATATAGCTATTTTGGATGACAATGATGTTGGTGCGAAAAATCTCCGCCAACTTGCTGCACTATACTGTGGTGCTAATGCAGGATTTGAGGTATAGTTTGTAATGACTTCATGGCAGTTCATTTGGCTTTTTGCTCGTTGAATACATCACTAGCTCCACTTGATTGATATAAGAATGAGTGAACCTAGATTTTTCTTATTCAAAACAGCTTAGAATTTAATTTACACCGACTATAATTTAACAAAGTATCTTTCAAAATAAATATTGCTACTTCTCACGGTTAGCATACATTCTACCTAGATGAGAGAATAATAAATTGGATCATTGTACTTAAATTTATCAATAATGATATGCAGATAATTCATGGCTTGGTGGACAGAGTAATGGAAAAGAATGGGATTACCTTTGTTTCACCTGGTGATAAATCAGGATATTATATTGAGCGGTCAGATGTAAGTGTATATTAATTACTACGTAGAATCCCTCTGTTTTTTATTTTGTCCTTTCCTTTGTTAGGAACACTTATTCTGCTTCTGACTTCTAAATTATGAACTTGACTCTTACTGAAGGAGCCCGAGTTTCTTGCTGGTAGGCAAGCTAGAATTATTTACAAGGGAAAGCAAGTTGGGACTTTTGGCATTGTTCATCCAGAGGTATCTATGATCACTGAAATTGTGTCATCTTGATTTAATATGGCCAATTGTTTGGTACATAATTCCGCATTCCTGTTTTTTTAATATATTCTGGTATATTTTCTTGAATTAAGTCATATGCAATGGAATTTTTATGAGTTAAAATGATAGCTAAAAGGACATTTGCTCAAGTATTCAATTTTCCCGTGGAGTAGATTGTATCGCTGGAAACAAATGCCTCTGTATATGTAGTTGGAGTCATATACATCTAAAACATATTATTCTGCTTTTTGTGTATTCTTTCAGGTATTAAACAATTTCGACATTCCTGATCCCTGCTCCTTTGTAGAACTCAACATTGAAAGTTTCTTGTAAGGATTATTTGAAACAAATGTAAGTGTCTCCATCCTAAACTATTTGCTCTTCTGTATCTTTCACCCCTCTTCCCCGACTACTGCATCATCTCCTCTGTCAAAATTTTGTTGGACTGATATTAACTTTGTTTATAGGTTGCCATTGCCCCCTGCATCTTTTGAGTTTATCATTAATTCAATTTGGGAATCAAGATGCCCAGCTAGTTGAGTGACTATTCAATTGCCTTGAGCTTCATACCCGGTTCTTGGGATTTAGAAATACATTCCGGTAGCAGAATGTAACTTATCTGCCCTAGATGAATGTTGTTTTGTTGATTACACAATTCTATCATTTTCTTTGTTTGAAGTTATTCAATTTCTTGTGCTTAGAACATCAGAAGCCATAAACTACACGGGTAGGGGATTCTACCTTAAGTTATAGAGCTTTTGTTGAAGACAATTTTGTCCTTAAAACCAAGACAGATAGATACTGCTGAAATTTTTGCGAATACAGTAAAAGAGTTGCCACATAGACATTTCTAACACTTATGTCTGCTTCAGTTTATAGTACTTGTTTAAGATTGTAGGATGTTTATGTTTGTTCTATTTGTGTTGACGCCATAAAGTTTGAGCTTGATGTTTGTTAGTGATCTTCTTACTATATGAAAACTACTGTCTTTTATTTTCTAGGCATATGAACCTTCTCTTAGTTATGATTATATATGGGGTACTTGTTTGTAATTTTAAAACTAGTTGCTACCTTCCTTCAAAAAAACTAGTTGGTACCTCAACATTTTTAGTATTCCCCTTAACTCATTGTGTTTATCAAAGGATTCCTGTCACCAAGGGATTTTCTTCCCACCGGATGCCCCACCCCGAAGAAATCTCCTTTGAATTCTGACCAATTTTTTTAAAACTGAAACCGGCATCTTGATGAAAGATAAGTATAAGATAGATATAGAATCAAAACTGAATTAATCAAAACTACTACCCGGTCACCCAAACTCACATACCTATTTTCCAAGATTTTAACCTATTCGTCACCACCTCCACCATTGGATCCCATGTAGACTTCTTCCTATGATTAACATCCACCGGAGAGAACTTGTTTACAATTAAAAAAATCAGCCGCCAACTACAAGAAAGGACTCCCCACGTTAACTCCAAAGTGCTTACTTTTGAAAAAATTGACTTTTAACTTGCAAACCAATTCAAATCAACACAAAATCGCCTTAATACACCAAAGATTCTCCACATAAGGTTTACAACCCGAAAGGGTATCTTTAAAAAAAATGAAAAGGGTATCATTTGCATATTGAAGATGAAATACAATTACATCCACCCCCACGATGAAACCTTTGAAAACCCCATTGCCCACCGTCACTCTCATTAGGGAGCCAAGACCCTCGGCCACCAAAAGAAAAAGTAAAGGTGCTAACCTCGACTAATGTTGACTTGTTCTTACTATATATAGAGAGAGATGTTAATTTACACCCACGTAAATATTACCGATATATATTTATTTATGCAATGTATGTATCAACTGCATTAAGTTTACGAGGACAGTGATGATTTTGTATGTGCTTTAGTAAAAAAAATTAAAAAAATCTATATGTGCTTGCACACACTAAGAAATAATCAATATCAGTCTATCCGTTTTGTAGACATTAAGTACGTTGCATTTGAAGAGGAGTTTTCACAAGTCACAAAATCACACAAAACTGCAAAATCGACCACATTTTTTTCTATCTATTACAGTTGTATTAGCAAAATTACCGTGCATTGCTGGTTTTGCTTAATAATTAAGATATAATAAAGTTTTTTTTCTTGAAGAAGCTAAATTAGTCCATTTATATTGGCTCAGAGGAGAATGGAAACCTTAAGGAGGATAAGATATAAGTTACTTTTATTTTATTTTTTAAAAGATGAAGTTACTTTTATGTAAAGCTTTTATTAACTCCGTGACAAATATTTATCCCCTTTTTTTTATGTATCAATGATAAATATTTTTTCCTTTTTTATTCATTTGCATGTTAATTATTTTCTTAAATATATAGTTGATAGTCACACTTTTTTTTATCACATTTCTTCACATGTTATGCCAAGTTCATGATGACATGTAACAAACTATGAACGTTTTTTCTTTTGACAAGGTTAAGTCTTGCATGCATTGCATAATTTGTGTGTTCTTTTCACGAGGTTAGTAATGATGAGTTGGTATATCACATTTTCCACCATTACACTGCATGCATGGCATGATGCCAATATGCCATGCCAATAAATATATATTGCTGAGTTCATAGTTAAAACTCACACATTACAAAGTTACATCTATCAAAGATCCAACTTCTTATCGACAATCATGTTGAATATGGCAATGGTTGTCACTACAACTCTTGTTATCTTCATGTTATGTTCTCAATCAGTAGCTATATTACAGAAGAAGCTTCAGCTACCATCACCAGTGACTGGTCCTGAGTCACTTGCATTTGATAGAAATGGTGGAGGACCTTATGTTGGCTCCTCTGATGGGAGAATTTTTAAATATATTGGTCCTGATGAAGGTTTCAAGGAATACGCTTTCACTTCGCCAAACAGGTAAATAAATATATCAATCATCAACTATTAGTTAGCTAGATTCAAAAACTACTACGAGTTAAGTGACCATTTATTTTGTAAAAAGATTTATTTTCATTTTTAACTACTGGCTTTTTTTGCGTGTGATACGGTATCCTCTGCGTCCGATTGCAGAGACTAATCTATCGAGTCAGATGGGATTTATGGGTGACAAAGCTTTTCCTCAAGAGATTTAGCCTATATCATCTTGTTTTCATTTTTATATAGAAAACACTGGAAGCAATTTTTTTTTTTTTTTTTTTGTGTGAATAAACAATGTGACAAATTTATAAATGAAAGTTAATGAATTCCTTTTTTATTTTGGTTCAGGAACAAGACGATATGTGATGGGCTTGCAGACTTCTCAGCAGTCCAAGCAAAATGTGGAAGACCTTTAGGGTTAAGTTTCAATCATCAGACGGGCGATTTATACGTAGCTGATGCTTATTATGGCCTTGTTAAGGTTAGTCCGGATGGAGCAAATGTAACTCAATTAGTTGGACCTGCACAAGCCAATTCTACTAAGTTTGCTGATGGTTTGGATGTAGATTCCGACACTGGAATCGTTTATTTTACCGAAGCTAGCACCAATTTCCAGCTCAAGTAAGCATAGTTTTTTGCAGCTAAATGCCAATTCTGCATTACAATATTAAAATGTACATGTCACTTGATTATTTGTAGGGATTTCCAGACACTGATAACCAGTGGAGATAATTCAGGAAGCCTATTGAGATATGATCCAAGCACAAACCAAACGACAGTGTTGCTAAGCAATCTTGCAGTGCCATCTGGTGTGGCAGTAAGCAAAGATGGCTCATTTGTACTTGTTAGTGAATATCTATCAAACAGAATTCAGAGAGTTTGGCTGAAAGGACCAAGAGCAAATTCATCAGAATTATTCATGTTACTTGCTGGAAGACCAGATAACATAAAGAGAAATTCAAGAGGCCAATTTTGGATTTCAGTGAATAGTTATTTAGGACCACCAGGATTCCCAAGACGGACGATTTTGCCCGGAGGAATCAGAGTTACTGAGAATGCAATAATTTTACAGATTGTATCTCTTGGTGCTGAGTATGGTACTCAACCAGCTAGTGAGGTTCAAGAGTATAATGAAACACTCTATAGTGGCTCCCTGGTTGCTTCTTATGCTAGCATTTTTACCCCCTAGAGTATTTTACTTACCGCTACATTTGTATGGCTATGAAAAAAATAATACATGGGGACTAAATAACCTGTACTCATATGATTTGAAACTGTTTTAAATTGCAAATCACTAATATGAAAATATAAAACTAGTTTGAATTGTGGTAATGAATTACTTTGTTTATTAATGAACATGGTGTTAGTGAAAAAATTGCATACTATAGGTACTAAAACTATATACAGCAAGAAAAAAATACCTAATAACCTTCGGTAAAGCTACACCCCTTGGTGCACATTCATCAAGGGGGAAAAATTGCATTCCAATATTGATTAGGTAGTGGTATGTGTGCGCGTGCTTGCACGTGCGCGAGTGCACATAAACTCAAAGGGAAACATAATTTTCTGGCAAAATAGACATCTAATTCCTCAAGAATATAGTCATAAGCTCTAGATTGTGTAACATCTAACTTCAAATGTTGGCCCAAGTGAAGCTCTTCTTTCTAAAGGCAACAAACGACCAAGTACTATACATTTGAAATGAATGGTTACTTACTTACCATATCCCTGTAAGGCTCACATGAAAACTCAGTGTAGAGAGTTTTGCACAAATGATTGTACTGCCTATATACCGAGCATTGTGAGAAGACTGTCTCTCTAATACATGAATTTCTTGATTCACCATTTCATACTCTTTCCCCACATGACAGCACAATTATTTCCCTAATCAAGGAGAGAAATCACCTGTTTGAGATTTTGGGATCGCATTGTTTATGTGAGTTTCAGATGGCCTCTAAAGTCTAAAAAAGTCCTTTTTCAATTTTCAATATAATATGAGCTTTTTTTCCTGTTGTATCCTCTATTTAATATTATTTTAATCACTTTCAAATTAATATCTTTAATTAATATATTTGACTTTACATTTATTGTAATAATGAATAGAGTTATAGAGTAATACTTGATCAGGATAATTTAGTAAATATTATTCACTTTTTTACTTATACGTTTTCTTTTTATCTTTGTGAAATGTTTAACTAAAATATTTAATATCGAATGAAAGGGGTAAAAGTTTAACAAATTTATATAAAAGAAAAAAAAGATGAACAAAATTGTTTAAAAATATTAAATTCAACATACAGACAAAAAATTCAAATATATGTCATTCTTTTTTAGTAGAAAACGGTGGAAACATTATATCAAACTATATCTAATATTTGTCCTATTTAAGATTATTGCTTGACAAATATAAGCTTTTTTATACCATCGTATTGGCAGGAAGTTTCCACCGCCGCTTAACAATGACTAATCTCCGTTGAGAAACCAATGAGACATACAATGTGATTTCTCGTCTTCCAACTAGATTTTTTTCATATGCATGAGTTAGGAATCAAACTCCTAACTACGTTTAAGAGGTCAAAGTCTCTTACCACTTAAATCAATAAATTATGGTCAAATACAAATTATGTTATTTTGCCCTTATTAAGGATAAGAAGTTGATATCAGAAAGAAAGAAAAAAAGGATGAAAATTGGGTTAACCACACCTTCCAAACCCGAAGAGAATATTGTTTCCATCTTAAGAAATTGAGCTTTATTGTTATTAAACCCACTAGCTGTTTCATAATTTCATTTCATTTTTCTGCTCAATGTGTATTCCATATCCTATTTTATGAAGGACATTGATAGGATAATTACCAGCATCCACAATAAATACACCTATTTTTAGGTATTTAAGTGAGTCACGCGTGTACACATCACTTATTTATAATTTTTTAATAGTAGTATTTAATAAGTACTCAACTTCTCCAACCTAGCATCTCACACAAATTTCTTAATGAGGCCCACTTATCAACTATCAATAACTTTATATTAAACATTTCAATTTCTTAATATCAAAAAATTGTAGGTCCCACATTATATTGGGGTCTTAAGAGTTTCTC
>Ga0315915_1004033_pt1 | contig 18562 bp, 12 predicted proteins | sample MpolbnodulesMG_FD_207738 | JGI IMG/M metagenome (GOLD analysis project Ga0315915, IMG submission 207738) | Medicago polymorpha root nodule microbial communities from Los Angeles, California, United States - branched nodules | ecosystem: Host-associated > Plants > Roots > Nodule | place: USA...
TGCTGCTAATTGATAAGGCGGTGCTGCTACCATTAGTTTGGTCTAATAGATTTACTTAATATCTAAGAGTAATGTCAAGCTTCTACACTCTTCTAAATACTTCTTGATTTAATTTCTAACAGTTTGTAACCCAGTGACAGGTGAATTTATAAGACTTCCAAAGGTAATTAGGAATAAATTTAATACTCTATTTTCTGGTATTGGATATCAACCTTCAACTAATGAATATAAGGTGGTAAAAATTGAATATGATAGTATGAATGTTGAAATCAATGTAGTAGGAACACCAACATGGAGGAATGTTAGAATTAGTCCTACAATTCTAGGGATATGGAGGTCTAAACATCCCACTTTTGTGAATGAGGCACTTCATTGGATCATTTTTAATGGTAAGAGAGGTTCAATTTTGTGTTTCAACTTTGAAACTGAGAAGTTGCAATTAATATTTTTACCTTCTATTCCCGTCTTTCAAAATACATACCTACATAAGGGTATTAGCATGGGAGCATTAAGGGACTCTCTTTATGTATGCAATGCAACTTTACCTAGTTCAGTGGATGTGTGGATCATGAGGGATTATGATAGCACTAAGGTTAAATGGAGTAAAGCTTTTACTTTTAAAAGGGCACCTTATAGCGAAGTTAGTGTATATTGGCCAATATGTTGGCCAGTAAAACACTTTGAGAAGGGCACTGCTATGTTGGAATTTTGTTCTAAGGCAGGGTTTACATACTACTACCCTAAAAACAGTCGACCAAATAAATTTCAAGTCTGTGGAACTCAAGAAAAAACACTTAAAGTAATTCCTCATATTCCAAGTCTCATCTCACTTAAAGATGTTGTCAAAGGAGATAATGCCGAGGTGTTGAATATCCACTCACGGTAAGGATGTACAGTATGTTTTAACTATTTTGATATTCTTTGTTAAGGTTACAATACTTCAGCTATCAATTGCTTATTCAACTAGGTTATATGTAGTACTGGTTATGTATGTTTTATTTTATCAGTATTCCCTAATATTGGTATTATTTTGTATAGGTGTGCAAAGTTTAAATTGTTAGGGGAATGAAGTTCTTTACTTGGCTCAAGCTTTTTTAATTGGCAACTTTATAATCCTCATTATTTGAAGGTGTAGAATATGCTGAGAAATATACCTCCTAAGAAGTAATTGTCATATACCAAGGGTATGCTGCAAACTCATGAATGGTGGTTTCATTTCATGGAATGACGTATTATATTATTGCTTAACATTTTCATTCCATTTCTTGATCTCCTTCAAATGTTTTCTTTTATGTGTCATATCTTTGTTGATTCTCTTATTATCCTCATCTCCTTGGAAATGAAAATGGTTTCTGAATCTCTTACTGTAATATAATGAACCATTTTTTTGAATTGATTACTTTTCCCAGTGATGGATTATTTAATTTGTTTGTTGAGATGATATTTATGTCCATATGATGTAGAGTGCCAAACATCTGAAACAGTTATGCGATGTTAGTTATTTCATGTTGGAAGAAGAAGAATAAAAGCATAGCATGATATTAAAATGTGATGTGATGTGATGATGATTGCATCAATTGTTTTCAAAACGTGTATGGTTAACTATCAAATGTGAATCATTATTAGCTGTACACTTTTCCAAGCTAATCTGATCCAATTTAGTTTTTCACTTTCTAAAACAATCATTTCTTTATTTTCTTTGAGTGTTGTCAAATAGCGGCTATAGTGCTACAAAATTGCGAAATTTGAACAATTATTATTCGTCCACTGTATGCTATTTATAGTATAAAGTGTTGTCAAATAGCTGTTACTGTAGTGTAGCTCTATTAACATTGCACTTTGTAGCATATCAAAATTTAACCAAATTGTTATTCTGTAGCGTAGCACTATTAAAATTGCACTTTGCAGCTTATCAAAATTTAAACATTGTTCTCTTGTTTTGGTCGTACATTGAGTGGGGAGCAACAAAACTATCACAACAAATGAATGGTCTAAAATTAATCTTATAAGTGAATTATAGAACATCATGAAATGCATGGTGCAGTCATCACTATACCAAAATTCATTTTCATACTAGGGTTTTATCTAAGTTGGGGAAGGAAAGTGTGAAAAAGAAAGAAAAAGAAGCAAGTGGACAGATAGTGTGATTGAGATGAAAAGAAAAAGAAATATGAAAAAGTTTTCTCTTAATAGTCAAAGTGAAAAGGAAGAAAAGAGTGTCTATTAATGTCTCTTAGCTTATGTTAATTCATATGCTTGATTTTCTCCTATTGTATTGTGCTGATAGAGAAGGAAATGTAATTGTGAACTGTCCAAGTAACTCATAAGTGAACTACTTTTGATAAACTTTTTCAACCAGTTTATAATGAATCAATGTTTCAATAATAAGAGGTTGAAAGAAAGAACAATGACAGGCATTTTCGATTTATTTATTTTTTAACCTAAGCCCTCCGGTTGCTAGGATAAGGCGCCCTTCAGAGCTTGGTCAAGAGTTAAGATAAGTTTGGTCAAGAATTATTCGACCCTAGCCCCTTTTCCTTAAATACATGGAATGAAATAATAAGTAGCCAGGGGTATTATACAAAAAACATAATAATAATTTCACTTGATGTGTGTACCGTGTACATAATCTTAATTCGAGAACTTTCACCGACCCTCGAGGACATGAGATATCTAGTAGTAGTTACAATTTTGAGACAATTCCAAAGACTAGTATGATAAAAACAAATCACAGAATTGACATGATGCAAACCATACATACTTTGAGTAACATGGTTCCCTACAGAGATATACAGTAAGGAAAAATGCCAAAGCCACTGCCCAATCAATACTTTTGGTGGCCAAATAACCAACATCATTGTTGTCAAAATTATGAATCGTAACAAGTTTATGTTTCAAGGAAAAAAAATCAAATTGAATCTCATATAAACTCATTTCTAAACAAAGTCAGCTGAAATCATGTGGCTTTGTGCAAACTTGCTCAAATCGTGAGTTAAGGTCAATTCAGCGAAACACAACAGTGTCGTTTCATCAAAGAGCTTCTGCATTTTTGTTCACTAATGAGTCACAAAATTTCCCTGCCAAACAAAGCTGTAACCTCTCCATTTTCCACACCATTATTCATGAATCTTGATAATAACAAAACATAATTTAAATTCAGTATAAGGATACATGGTTGTTTCTTCTTTAAGCTACATATTTTAGTTGAGAAACAAACCATTGTCTAATAAAACTTTACATGATATCAGAAATTGTTCCTAGAATTGAAAAATGAACGGAATGTGATTAGAATTACGTCATGACTTGCATGAAAACATGCTGCAACCTGCAAGATCAGTCTTGGTGAATATTTTGTATAGCTGCATAGATAATTTTGAAATCATATTCCATTTCCATGATCTTCATCCAATTCTCAAAGGCTCCAACTTCCTATGAGTTCAAACTAAAGTTTACGCAAAGTTAAGCACGTTATAAATAAAGAGGCAATGTTATTTGAACAATTATTGTTTGAACACGCATTGGGTGGGGAGCAATAAAATTACACAGCATATATGGTATTAGAATTTGAGTTGTTAGACTCTTACTATATTCTATTTCAACATGACTAACCATATCAGCAACTCCGTGATGTTAATAACTGTCATTAATCCACATGAAGAAAAATATAAGTAAGTAGGACAAAAAGAATGAAATGAGTATAACTAATTGATTATTTAAATTGATACCCTCCCAGATTTTAATTTGAGAACTATCACTCACACTGAAGGTCAGACAAGGTCTAAAAGTAGTTGAAACTTGAAAGACAAACTTCCAAGGACTAGCATGTCAGGACTATCATATAATTGGCATGATGCAAACCATATACACTTTGAGTAACTTGATGCAATACAGAGTAACGTGTTTGTGTTGTGCCCGTGTTGGTGCTTCATAGATGTCAGATGAACAAATACCATTGTTGTCAAACTCACAAATGGCAAGTTGACAGGTTGATGTTTCTATAGAGAAAAATCAAGTTAGCTTCCCTGCCAAACAAAGTTGTAAATCAGTTTGGCCTAGGGAACTTCTCTAAGCTTGAGAGCTCGTTTCATATCATGTCTCTTCAATACCAAGAGGTTGAAATTCTTTTGGTTTCATTATTTTCGTATCAGACAATATACAGAACAAGGTCATTGAAATGGTGCCGAAACTAATCATTAATCAAATATGAGATATGAACCATGATTTTTCAAAGATACTTAAACCAAATCAACAACCAGTGCTTCATCATTAGATGCCAATCATATTCACCATTTACAAAACATAATTTACATTCAGAATAAGGATACTTCTTCACTAAGCTGCTTATTTTGTTGAGAAACAAGCCTTTATCGGATAAAATTTTACATGATGTAGTGAATTATGCCTAGAATAGAAAAATTAATGGAGAGGGATTAGAATTATATGATGACTTGCATGAAAACATGCTGCAACCTGCAAGATTACTCTTGGTGAATATTTTGTATAGCTGCATTGATACTTTTAAAATCGTATTCCATGATCTTCATCCAATTCTCAAAGTCTCCAATTTCCTATGAGTTCAAACAAAAGTTTACACAAAGTTAAGCACATTTTTTAAAATAAATGATTAAATATTAAGTTAAGAAAGCCCTGCACATTCCTGACTTGACTAATACAGTTTATAATAGTATATACAAAATTCAATAAAAGACACTAGAAATTAATATTCTCCTATCTCCATCTTTATTCTTGCTCATGATTTTGCACAAGGAATCTCTATAAATAAAGAATTCTTGGTAATAAACCATTTATCAGTAAGTGTGCCACAAGATTGATGTCTATTTCTACAACCAAACTCCTGTATCATCCTTGAATCTTTAACAACCTTAAGCACATTAACATGAACATGTACAAGGAATAGAACTAAAACACATTTAGTTTTGCTTATGTCAGAGAAGAGACGAACAAAATTGTGATATCAATATAAAGCACAATGAATATTTGAAGAGAAGAAATGTCTTATTTATTGACCCAGTCAACTCAAGAAAACAGGCATGTAAGTCAATGCTTTATTATGCACCATAATTTGGAACAAACCACAAGAATAATCATTTACAGATCAAATTCACCAATAACCCAAAATGGCATGACAACCATCATAACCAAAATTATTTTGGAGAAGGAATCTAACTATGGATATCTTACTAAAGAATATCCCTCTACACATTCTTTCGGACATAACATACTTCCATCAGGGCTTTAGAAAATGGTTTGTGATCGTGATCATGATCTTGGCTGCAACATCATGGTTTTTTGTCATTGCGACAATGATTCCACAATATAAAGGATTGTGACCGCGATAGTAGCAACACGGTCTCCCGAGCCCATAGATTTCAAAAGGATCGAGAGTCATGTGGATCCCCCACATAAGAAGACACCGCTTATGTCAGATCAACATCAGTATAGTGCTGCAATTGGTAGTGGATTATTAAATTGGGTTATACATTTTCGAAGACCAGCATTCTAAGCATTCTGAAAATCATAACCAAAATTGTTTTTGTGACATTTTCTTTTCATCTTTTGATCCACACAACCATCTTTCTAGATGAAATTCACATGTATGCTTCTACCAAAAGCAATCATATTTGAGGCCAACAAAGCAACTGCAGTAGAAAACCTCCTCGGGGAATTTATTTTTAGAATAAAACATCAATTTAGTCCATAAACTATTACTCTCTCTCCAAGTAAGTCCCTAAAGTATATGAATTCTGTCAATTTAGTATCTAACTTCTTAATAGCATGGACTAAATTGAGGAATATATGCTTTCGTAACTACTTGTTATATTTATAGTTTAGTGACTAAATTGAAGAGAGATTGATAATTTAGAGGCAAAGTTGGTGGTTTAATCTTATTTTGGAGAGGGAATTTAGCTAGGGATTTCTCATTGAAGAATATCTCTTTACACATTCTCGGACCTAACACACTTACATTCAGGGTTTTAAAAACAGGTTTGCAATCCTAATCTCGGCTACGACGTTGTTGTTTTTTATGGTGACACAATCGTGATTGAGCCACTCGGTTCACACTCCCAGATGTCCAGTTGTAGGCCTGAGGGGCTATGTTTTAACTTGAAAGTCATATATATGTCACTTAAGGAGTCGGTTTTGTAGGGTTGAGTTAAACAGAACCCAAATTTTTACAAAAATACTTGTTTAGCCCAATGTTCAACACAATAATGAATGCAATTAAGAAAACAACGGAAATAAAAAACACAATTAAATAGTACAGATTATAATAATATATGCAAAATTCAATAAAAAGACACTAGAAATTAACATTCTCCTTCCATATTGATCTTTGTTCATGCTCATATGATTCTGCTATTTCTATATAAGGATTCTTATTTTGCTATTTCTATAATCAAACTCATGCATCATCCTAGAAACTTGAACAACCTTAAGCACGTTAACATGTACAGGCAATAGAACTAAAACCTATAAGTTTTACTTATGTCAACAAAATTGTGCTATCAATATAAGGCACAACCAATATTTGAAGAGAAGTGATGTCTCTGCTGAAGTAACCCAATAAAAATCCCAATCAACTCAAGAAAGCAAGTGTACACCATAATTTGCAACAGACAAATTTGCTAAGTATGGTGTAAGGATCTTGGAAACTCCAAATTCGATGACTAGTAATTGGGATAACCAAGCATCCCTGTGGTGGAAGCATTTGTGTAAAGTGGGTATTTTGGAGGTAAATCAGGAAGATTGGGTGCGGGATTCATTGAGTAAAAAAATGAGGAACTGAGGAAACTCTTCCTTTTGGCATGATAAGCGGATAGGTTTCGTGCCATTAAGGCAAGCCTTTCCAACGTTATTTGATATGCCGGTGAAGCCAAATGGACAGGTGATTGAAATGGGGGACTGGGACGATTATCAATGGACTTGGAATCTACATTAGAGAAGACAGTTTTTCGTTTGGGAGGAAGAATTGTGTCGGAACATACTATCTATACTCCAACCTGTTCGTCTATGGTAAATGGAGGATGGGTGGTGGCGTTGAATAAATGGCAGAGGTACGTTCACGGTTAACTCATTCTATATCCTCTTAATTGAGAAATTTTCACCTCTTTCTTCACTTGATTCAGTGAGAGGGAAGTTATTGGGGAAGTTATGGAAGAGTTATGCTTTATCTAAAGTGGTTGTGTTCTCATGGAAATTGCTCCTAAATCGCTTGCCAACGAGAAGGAATCTACATAGGTGTGGGGTGTTTGAGGTGGGGGAGTGAACCGCATTGTCTTTGGTGTCCAGAGGTTAGGGAACCAGAGGATCACCTTTTTGCAAAATCTAAGTTTGCAAGCTCTATTTGGTATGAGATCTTTAAATGGATAGGGGTGTCAACGATATTGACGCGGGACCTTTTTATCCTTCTAGAAAGTTGTTTTTTCCTATCAAATAAAAAGACCGTCAAGGGACTACTATTGATTTAGCACACAACAATATGGTTGATTTGGAAGGCCCGAAACGAGAGCATGTTCTCCTCAAAGATGTCAAAAGTGGACTCACATGTATTCACATGTATAGTAACCCAAAAGTCACAAACCAACAATCACAACCAAAAAAAAATTTGTTACATTTTCTTTTCGAACCGCACAACTATCTTTTAGATAAAATTCACATGTATTCTCCAACCAGAAGCAATCATGCTCATGTTCAAAGCCAACAAAGCAACTGTGGTAGAACCTCTCCTCTGGGAATTTCTTTTGGAGAAGGGATCTAAGTAGTAACCTCTCACTAAAGAATACTCCCTCCGGTCACTATTATAAGCAAAACTTCACTTTTTAGATACATTGAATAATTAATGTATCCAGTCTACAATAAAGACTAGATACATTAATTATTCAATGTATCTAAAAAGTAGAGTTTTGCTTATAATAGTAACCGGAGGGAGTATGTCTTTACACATTCTCAGACCTAACATACTTCCATTCAGGGCTTTAATAAAAACGGTTCACAAACACAATATGTGTTATGACATAATAATTTTTTGATGTTGCCGTGACCGCAATTGAGGCTGCATTCGACGCAATTTCACAGTGATTCTCCGCAATGTCAAAAATCACAACCCTTATTGTTATCACGGCAGCTATTTTAAAGCTTGTTTTGACTAAGCCAGCCAACACATTAGTTTATCCACACAACTATTATCCTAGAACATTACTGAAATCTGTTGATAATTCTACATAGAATGAGATACGACCTGAAAATATGTTTATAAACGAGATACATCCCTTACTTTACAAGTCGGTTATGTAGAGTTGAGTTAGACCCAACCAAAATATAACATCCTGACATAAATATCTAGAAGCCTAGAATTGTACGTTGCAAGTATGTTATGGCAAGGAAATAATTCTCCCTTTAATTCGACAGTTATTTTGATTATTATCCAGTATCAAGCTGTAATATCCTGTATAATATTATAAAAAGTTATATCATGATGTTATACAAAATTTTAAGATAGTACTACCCCTATTGAGCTATTCGGTTCACACTCCCATATATCCAGTTGTAAGCCTGATGAGGGTCTACGTTGAAACTTGAAAGTCATATGTCACTTAACAAGTCGGTTTTGGAGTCTGTAAAACATGTTTTTTGAGCTTATAGCTTATGTCTTATAAGCTCATTTGACTAAAACAGACCCGTTTTGTAATCGCCACTTTATCACGAGCTTATAGCGGTTTTTGATAAGCTAATTCAAGTAGCTCATAGCTTATCCTTAACTAAAAAATGAATCTTTAGAAAGTTGAACCGTTAATTTTACCAAACACTACAAATTCAATCAGCTAGCTTATTCGCTAATCAACTATCCTCTATAAGTTCATCCGCTATAAACTAACTTATCAGTTATTCGCTATTTTTCACAAAGCAGAGCTTTGAACACAATAATGAATGCAATTACGAAAACAACGAAAAAAACACAAAAATGAAAACAATTTGGTACCTTGAGAGCAGTGTTAAGAGAATGAGTAGCATTAAGCCACTGATCCGTTTGTTTCACGAATCTGGCAATAGTAACAGCAAGAGCACGAATTTCAAGCTCAATTCTCTTCTGATAAATAAATGAATCTTGAACACCGCCATTCACTGCTTCCACTAACAGATCCGAAACGCGTTCTGCTTTTCTTATTGCATCTTTCTTCGCTTTTTCGGTTTGATTGGTGAGTATGAGAGATTTGTGATGATGAATGTTAATTAGGGTTTGTAAAGAACCTTCCAATCCCTTTGATTCTGTGTGTTGTGTATTAACATTGCGTTCTTCCATTCACTTAATTTTGAGTATTCTCCAACCAGAATATTCTTAAGTTCAATAAAACATTTAGATTGTTTTGCCAATAATATGTTAAAAGTTCTTTTTTTGTTTTTGGTTTAACCCTTTAATTTTTAGGAGAAAGAGACTATAATTTAGGTGAAAGAGATTAGAAGATTGCTGTTCACACATACGCAAAAGTTGAAAAACATCTATAAAAGATTGAAATACCCCCTCGGCAGTTAATTGCCGCGGAAATTAACATGCGACAGTTAACTGCCGAAATCCAATTTAATCCATCGGCACTTAAGTGTCGTGGAGCATTTCAGCCTTGTTCAGACCTTTTCTATGTCAATTTCAACCCAGATACCCTCTCACTTAAACCTCATCCTTCACTCTCTTTCGATCATCCTTACCCACCCACCAAACTCATGTTTCTCAACTTCCGACCCTGCTTCCTCTTCAACTTCTGTATTTTGACACCAAAGCATCTCATCCTCTTAAACTTTCGACCCTGCTTCCCTCGAAGTGTCGTTTTCGGCAAAACCGTAATTGAAAATGATGGTGAATTGAAGGATGATAATTTATATGGTTGTAAAAAAAATATGAGGGGAGAGATGTGCAGAAGAGAACAAGTTGGGGATAAGTGATAATTAAGAGTAAAACCCACAACGGTGAAGGAGCTTCGGCACGGCGGCGTAAAACCGGTGAAGTAACCATAGCATCAGAGAGGAGAAAGGGCAGGTAACTCGTGAATGACAAAAAAAAAATCTTAAGATTTCCACGGCACTTAAGTGCCGTTGGATTAATTGGATTTCCGCAGTCAACTGCCGTCGGTTAATTTCCGCGGCAGTTAACTGCCGAGGGGGCATTTCAGTCTTTTATAGGTGTTTTTCAGCTTTTGCATATGTGTGAACAACAATTTTCAAGAGATTATAATCATTTTGAATTCGGATGAGAAATACGTAAACCCTAGTTATGAATTGTTTCATCTAAAAATTGAATTCAAGTTCTTTTAATAAATTTGTGTTTTAGTTAAGATTATCGATCACTCGAACTCAATTGTTTTATGGGTCTTGTTAAAGAGTGTTCTCGGGACACTCTTTAAGTATTCTAAATTAAGTAATTATTCTTTAAAAATGTCAAAGTTTGCATTTTCGAAGTAACGGGGTTATTTTGTCAAATTCCTTAAAGAGAGGTGTCTCACGCCCCTAGTTATTCTCTACCTACCCACCTATGTCGGTTTCGGGTACATGTACCTTTTTGTTGAAGGTCGTTCGAGCTTTTTCCTGGGAGTATGACATCAATTACTTCAGCGTCGGAGCGCCTAGTACTCGAACCTTGGTTGGAGGCATTTTCTCTACCCTTTCTTACCCTGAAAAAAACAAGGGGCACCTTGTGTTCTTGAACCGATAATCATCTTTCTGTTAACCTAATCTCCTCCGTCCATTGGGACCAACAAGATTACACAACCGTTCATAAAAAGTGACTATAAAAAGTTAACATTTCCCTTGTTTTATTTATTGTAAGAAGAAAAATAGAAAAAAATTGTATTTTTTTAAGGAGAAATAATGGTATTAAAAGTAATAAAGTTTATAGGTTGCATTAGTATGGATAAAAAGTTAAAAAACGACAGGGAAAAAGGACAGCAGTATAGAGTAGGATCGATAAATGTTCTAAGATTTTATTAGTGGTTGGGAATAAAAGAGAATTTTGGAAAATAAATAGTCTTTCAGTCACTAAATATAACGTCATTTATAAAAACAATTTTTGTCCTTAAATACAAAATCATTTACAAATTTTTATATGTAATTCTTTTCAATATAACTCATATTAATACTATCATTTTACCTTAAATGTTAATTTAGTTATGGTATACTATTTGAGACAAATTTATTATTACAACGATTTTTCTTAATAATTGTGATTTTTGTAGAAAATCCTATAAAATATAATCGAGGGAGAATTTCATTTTTTTTTTGAGAAAATTAAAATGCTTACCAAACACCATTATTTCTTTTAAGAAAAATGACATTAATATGAGTACAACTAGAGTGGTACTCAATCCCAGTACAAAATGGTAAAGATGCTATAGTTAGCTAAGACTCAAGACAAGTTTAAGAGAGTCAAAATCCTCTATTATTTTTTATTAAAGTATTGTAAATATAAATACAATAATATGAAATTTGATGGACCAATCATCTAAAACTTTAAGGTGCGACCAATGATCTAAGAGCACCTCCAATGGCCGACAAACAACAATTGTCCGCCAATTGGAGTATCAACAATTGGGGTATTTTAAAAAAAAAAGTTGTTGGAGTGTGCCGGCGTGCAACAGTCATCCCGTTATGGAGTAATATTGGGGGATAGTATTTGATGAATCTATCGATATAAAAATAATTCCTAAAAAAAAAAATCAACATAAAAATAGTTCTATAAATATTTTTTTGAGATAGTAGTTGTATAAATATGTTAGGTTGAAATAAACCAAAATATAGATACCATGCTTAAAAGACTCTAAAATGTCTCTTACTATCTGTCATCAAACGACCTTCCTTTTCTTTTAGTTTTTACTACTCTTACATTTCATCAAACGATATTTCTTTTCTTCTAGTTTGTACTACGCTTACATTAATACAATTGAATCACATGTAATTATAGACCAAAAATATACAAATCATGATAAATTTGTGATTTGACATGATGATATGGTTGGTTGGAGATTGGTACATCTTTATTCAAAAGATAATTTATATTTTCACTAAAATATTCATTTCTAATCACAAATAAAGATGTACTATAATTATGAAGATTTTGATAAAAAAAAACACTAATGATTAATAAAATTTGAAATTTGAAGATCTTAGGAAAGTGACAAAGAAATTTTTGAAGTTAAAGTCTTATATTAAGTATCTATTTGTTTGTTCAAAAAAAAAAGTATCTATTTGGTTGGACGAATGGCAAGGGAGAAAAGGGGAGGGAAACTATTTTAAAATATTATGTTTGCTTCGGTAAGAGGAGAATATATATCTAGGTTAATTAAATAAATAGTCTCTATAAATATTCAGAATTTTGTTTTTAATCCTTACAAAATCAAATCGCAGTTTTTAGTCCTCGTGATATTTTTCTTTAGCATTTTAGGAACCAAAAATGTTGATGGAAATTTTTTATAAAGACTAAAAATGCTAATGAAATTTTTTACAAAGACTAATAATGCTGACATAAATTTTTACAAGGATTATAAAGTGAGATTTTATTTTGTATGTACTAAAAACAAAATTTTATATATTTATAGGGATAATTCACTTAATTAACCCTATATATTTTAATTGATGGAAAATGTAAAATTATATTTTGTTTTTGAAATTTTTAATATTTAAGATAAAATTAAAATAGAAATGCACAAATGGGTTGATGACTGTGTAGAAGAGTTAAAGAATGAAATGATAAGAAGTTCGGGGTAGGATTTCTACCCAACAAAAAACTAATAATACTAGTGTTTGTTGTTAAAAAATCACATTAAATAAAAAAAATTATCATATCTATCTATCTATATGTCCAAATTTTAACTAAATATTATTTCTCCTCTAAATCCTTCTTCACAAGCTAAAATTGACTCATTAAGAATTTGTTACCCTTCCTTCTACTTCAATAATTTAAATCAAATAATTAAAATTTAAAACAATTTCCTTCCTTAACAAAAAAAAATTTTAAAAAATTATCCTTCCTCTCTTCTCCCATGCATTCTCCTCCTACCAAACAAACCATTAGACACGGAGTTAAGTACACATAAAAGATATTGTAAACGTCTAACTAATTTTTATACGACCTTTCTAAACTATCTACCTGTGAAGCCCAGCCCCCATACTTCAAAATGGATGACGTATCGTATCATATGCGTATCCTGCATCGATACCTGTCTGATACTTCTCGATACGTATCACGAGAGTATCCGAAGATTAAATTTTATTTTTAAAAAAAAATAATTATCTGATACTTCCCGATACATATCAGGAGAATATCTGATAATTATCTTGCACCGATACCTGCCCCGATATTTCCCTATTAATATTAACTAAAATAACTTAACTCTTGAGTACTAATGTGTTCTTTTTTGGATCGATATAGCATAACAATGTTCCTTTTAGATATAGTATAACACTGATGATGCTCTTTTTGGGATATATTATGTATGTAATTGACTAATCATCATTCTCTTAATCGTCAATATTATTTATATTTATGTTGATGTGCTATGAGCCTATGACTGGTTTCTTTTGTTTGTTAATATATTTGCATATTAAAAAAATTGTTATAATTATATTGTACATTTAATTATATAATTTTTTTTATTAACGTATCTCAGCCGTATCGTATCTTGATTTTTGAAAAATTTCCATATCGACGTATCAGTGCAGTATCGTATCTGTATCGTATCTCGTATCTGGATTTCATAGCTATCTACTATATTAATTATTTTTTACCAAAAAATTCTTAATTTTTTTAAAGTATCTTTTACTCATATAATAATACAAGAAAAGGTAGAGTGTGATGAATCTGAGCTGGCAGTTGAATTCAACCTTGTGTTTCAGCCGTCATATTCAATCATTTGGCATGTGCAAAGCTACAAAGGGAAACTGGAGCAATAAACCAACGTTGTATTCATCATATACTATACATGTCCGTTTTGGTCACTTGGTTTGTTAATTGTGCTCCTGTAATTGATAACGAAAAATGAGTATCTTTGTTGACGATTAGTGATTTTTGTTTTATACCAAAAATAAATTAAGATTGAGTTTTCATGGTTGGTGTGGTAACGAAAAGGTGAGCAAAATTCAACCAGACTAAGGTAGTCACTTGAGTTATGGATAGACTATATTCTTATAAACATGCCTCTTTTCCACCCTCTATGTTTAGAGTTCTAAACTCACTACTTTGCTCTAGTGATTTGGCCTCTATTTTTGCAACACGAAATAAGAAAAATAAGACAATATAAATAGATTTAAACCGAGTTGGTTCGTTTCTAGATAGAAGCATTTGATGAATTCATCTAATATGAATTTCTCAAAAATGGTTTAATAGCAAATTTTTACCACTTCTAGTAATTACATTGATTTTATATAAATAAAAAATTAGTACAATTATAATATTTTATTAAAGATTACTTAAAAGTATCACTATTGGACCATGTCTATATTTAATGTTTCAAATTTGATAGCTACTTATTAATGTAAATGATGTTTTTTTCTGTGCATAAAACCCTATTGTTTTACCGGTTAGAAATCATTATTGTTTTTTTTTGGACAAATTTAACATATCAATATTATTTAAAGACACATTAATCAGTCCCATTCGTTAAATGTGTACGACAATAAGTTCATACATTTTAGCATTTCTCTTACTTAAAGCTAGGAAACGTAACATTGCGATAATTCTATAAAAAAATAGTTAGATTGTTAATATTGTATAATGTTTATAGATATTAAATGAAAATTATGAGTATTAATATAATATTTATATTCCTTCAAAAAAAAATATTTATATTAAATATTTTTCTCTTATATATACCAAAATTTGTTAAATAGTTGAGTCACATCAACTATGGATTTTATTTGCTTATATATGCTAAAACAAATTTGGAAAACAATTTGGAAACTCGTGACAATTTTCAAAAGATCAACATTAATGTAGTGTGTCTAATAAATAAATTTTCATTTATATCAAAAACACCGTTAAATATTTAAACCGTTCTCATTGAGGAGTTTATATGCTTAAATATGCAGAAGAAATTTTTTATGTACCGATATGTGATAGTCGATATGATAAAATTTCAAAAACTCGTGACTAATTTCAAAATATCAATATTAATGCAATGTTAATTTCTATTAATTATTTTTTAATTTATATGCAAAACAATGTTCAATGTTTGTACCACTCCCGTTGCAGATTTTAAATATTTATATCTGCAGAAATAAATTTTATATACATATATGAAAAAGTCAATATGCATGATAAAACATTGGAAAGTCATAATTATTTTCAATATATAAACATCAATATAGTGTTTCTATTAAATAAATTTTTATTTTATATGCAAAAGACCATTCAATATTTGTTGGATGATTATAAAATTAAGGAGATCATGAGTTTTTTTTTGTCTAGTAGCCTAGTGGTTAGAGCTCACACATTTTAAATGTGGAGAAGTGAAGTGTCCCTAACATTGAGCTAAGCTCACGGGGATGGGAGATCATGAGTTTTTATAAAGACGATTATGGAATTTTGTTGGACTTCGATTTTTATATATTGTTAGTTTTTTTTTGTAGTGCAAATATATTGTTAGTTGATAGATATGACCATTATCCGTAATTATTATTTTTAAAAACAAATAAATTAGTTCTGTAATTATCCGTGGAAATTAGTTACGCTAGTGATGAGCATTATCCGTGATTAATTTTTTAACAAATAAATTAATTAAATTTTGGAAAATGAGAATTATGCACATAAAATTAAGGAGATCATGAGTTTTAATAAGGACGATTATGAATTTTTGCTAGAGTTCAATTTTTATATATTGTTAATTAATAGATCTTATTTTTGAGGGAATTAATAGATCTTATTGTTAATTAAAAAAAATTAATATTTGAGCAAGGGTTCAAATATTAAAATCAAAATCAAGAGTAAGACCGTGATAATCAAAGATAGAAAACTTTCCCTTTTTTTTCCCTCTAAACTCTCAAACAAAACCTATGTATAATAAAATTATCGTAAACGTCTAACTAATTTTTATATGACCTTTCTAAACTATCTATTATATTAATATTTTTTTACCATAATATTCTTAATTTTTTTATTGTTTCATTTACTCATATAATAATATAAGAAAAGGTAGAGTGTGATGAATCTCAACTTGCAGTTGAATTCAACTTTGTGTTTCAGCCGTCATATTCAATCATTTGGCATGTTTAAGGCGACAAAGGGGAACTGGAGTAATCAATCAACGTTGTATTCATCACAAACTCACTATACATGTACGTTTTGGTCACTTGGTTTGTTAATTGTATTGCTGTAATTGATAACGAAAAATGAGTATCTTTGTTGACTATTAGTGATTTTTGTTTTATACGATAAAATAAGTTAAGACTAAATTTTCACGGTTGGTGTGGTAACGAAATGGTGAGCAAAATTCAACCATATTTAATATAGTGAGCTGGATAAACGAATATTCTTAAAAACGTGCCTCTCAAACTTTAATTTCCACCCTCTATATTAGAGTGCTAAACTCTCTACTTTATACTTAGTGATTGGCAGGGCGTTTCGGTAAAATTGAAGGTCATGTTCAAATATTAAAAATGGGCCCCAATGAGAAAACAAGTTTTTTTAAGCAATAGTAATCACCTATTTAAGTTGTAAATAACATAAAAAATAGTCATTCTCATTAAGTAAAAGTAAGTTTATATGGGAAGGACTACCTAACTTGTGTTGAACTTCACTAACCACCAATTGTTTTAATATTAAAATTTGGGTTCATATTTCATAATAAAAAGAAACACCAAAAACTTAAAAAGAATCATCACTTTGTTTAGTGCAAAATAGGTCTTAAGTATATTGGTTGTTGTTGCTTAAATAAAATCTTTGTTATCTAAATAATGACAAACTAATACTAATATCGGAAAAAATAGTAGCAAATTAGTACTAGCATGCATGATTAAACATAAAACAATAGAAAAAAAATACTAATTATTTAACGGATTTGATTTGCATTGTTAATGGAAATAGATGACAAAAAATTCAAGATATATAGTAGTTTTCTACATTCATAGTTAACTCTGAAATGCATTTTAAATTGTAATGGTCTAGTAGTTGTGTATGTAATTGAGACTTTTATATTTCGTTCAAATTCACATAAATGCTCGGGATTGAACCTCAAGACCGATGACTCAAGTGCATTCTATTTTACCACTAAACTATTTCAAGATGTCTATTGATTTTTTTATATTTTATTATGTATACCTAACATTTTTGAGTGCTATATTAAATTTTTTTAGGCTCCTAAGATTGCGAGGCCCGATACCGTAGCTCACCTTGCACATGCCAAGAGTCGGGCCTGGTGATTGGGCCTATCATTGCAACATAAAATAAGAAAAAGAAAATTGTTCTTCTTTGAATAAAAAAGGTTCACTCCTATACAAACTGATCAAAATACGTCACGTGTAAGTTAACTCACGCAGGTGTTAAACCCAAAATGACTTAAGTCACATTTGCTATCTCTCACGTGAGTTAACTCACGTAGGTTATAACTCAACGTGATAACCTACGTGAGTTAACTCATGTAGGTCATAACCCCAACGTGAGTTAACTCACCAAATTATACTTCAACTTACCGAACATGAATTAACTCACATGAAAGTATTTTGGTCAATTTGTACGGGAGTGAGCGTTTTTTTTTGGAAGAAGAACAATTTTCGCCTAAGACAAAATAAATAGATTTAAACTGACTCTAAAAAAAAAAGTTGTGTTATTTGAACATTCATTTATATAACAACTTTTGAGACAACCAAAATTTTACAAAAAAAAAAATAGATTTAAATAGATTTTAAGACAAAATAAATAGATTTAACTGACTCCCAAAAAAAAAAAAAAAGTGAACATTCATTTATATAACAACCTTTGAGAATAAATAGATTTAAACTGACTCCCCAAAAAAAAGTTGAGTTATTTGAACATTCATTTATATAACAACCTTTGAGACAACCAAAATTTTACAAAAAAAAAAGGTATTGACATAAAAAACAAAACAATATAGATAGAAAGTAAAAATATAGTGTGAGTATGAGAGAGCAAACTATCACATGAATTGTAAAAGAAGGTTGTTCAAATATCATTTCTCAAAATATAGATTTAAACAAACTCAATTTTAGATAGAAGAATTTGATCGGTACATCTGATATGAATTTTTAAAAAAATGGGACAGCAATGAGTTTTTACCATTTTTATTAAAAACGTTAATTTTTCATTAATAAAAAATGAACCCCCGTTTTTTTGGGTACAGTGAACCCCTTTATAATAACCCCTCAAAAAAATTAATCCCTTAAAAAAAAAAGAGTGTACAAATATAACATTTTATTAAAGATGACAAAAAAGTTAAAGATGACAAAAAAGTAACAATGTTCACTATTAGACCAGGCGACAAGTCTATATTAAACGTCTCAAATTTGATAGCTACTTGTCGAAAAAGTTTTTTTTTTTTTTTTTTGC
>Ga0315915_1004035_pt1 | contig 18557 bp, 8 predicted proteins | sample MpolbnodulesMG_FD_207738 | JGI IMG/M metagenome (GOLD analysis project Ga0315915, IMG submission 207738) | Medicago polymorpha root nodule microbial communities from Los Angeles, California, United States - branched nodules | ecosystem: Host-associated > Plants > Roots > Nodule | place: USA...
AGAATCAAATTTGGTATAAAAAAATAAAATAAAAACAGAGAGAGAGAAGACATGGGCAGTATACAAGATGGCAGGATGGATCTATGTTGACGGTTGAGGTGAGGGTATGCACTTGTACAACAACAAAAAAAAAATATTATCCTATACTTTTCAGTTTTGCACACCTGAAGGCTGAATCTTTAATTTTACACTTTGACTCAATTATTTATTCTCTATTACCAAAAAAAAATTATGATTCTCTTTCTTACCTAACCAACACAATACACACAATAATTTATATTTTTTTTGACGGGTTAAAATGAATTATACTACCAAAACCCAAAAAGTCTTCCCGCACAAGAAGTGCAAGAGAAGACTTTAAAAGGCTACAAAGTTATACAAATAACAAAAACAAGAACATATGACCTCAAGCACAATGGAACATTAATTTACAACCACAAGGCAACAAAAGGATTAAGCCTCCGATAAGTGTAGTCAAATCAAACATATCATATGTCGATTTTGACCACCAGAAAACATTTAGCTTAACCTTTTCACCTAAAGAATGAATATCTTCGTCCTTATGCTGGAATATGCGTCTTTTCCCCTCGTTCCAAATAACACACGTAATAGATAGCCATATAATGTTAAAAGTCAGACGTGCATGTTTTGAGAAGCCGCCTAAACTTGTAAACTGAATAAAATGATCCAAAAGATGTCGTTGAGCCACTGTTGAAAAACCTAGCTAGAAAGAAACCTCCTTCCAAATATTACCATAAAAGTCACATGTACCCAAAAGATGATCCCTATCCTCATTTAAACCACAACCTCCATAACAAATTTGATCATTAAGAGATAGCACCCTCCTTCGAAGTAAATTATCTTTTGTTGATATTCGATTAAGAAACAAATGCAACGCAAACACCAAACAAACAAATTTATTTTTAACGGAACAGCTTTTAACCACTCAAAATGACTGCTCACAATTGAACTATTATCAACGGAATGAACTCCAACGTCATCGGTCAAACTGTGGTAAGCACTGCTCACCGTATAGCAATTCAAAGAATGAAGGTACCAAACCCGTCGGTCCTCCACACCATCCTACATGGAAACTGTAGTTAGAAGCTCAACGCACCCTCAACTACACTATTCAATTGTTGCCACCAAACCGAACCTCTTCCGCCCACAAAATAACCTACCTTGTTCCTCCCTCCCCATATCTAGCACTAAGCACCCGATAATAAAAACTCCCCCTCTCATCCAAAACCCTCCAACACCATTTGCAAATTAACGCTAAATTAAACTCCTTCAACCTCCTAACCCCCAAACCACCTCTATCTTTTATCCTACAGATAACAACTAACATTCTGCCTAAAAAACAATTAACATTCACATTATAATTTATGAGTAAAAAAGTTACTCCTTACCAACATGGTGTTAGGAGTGTTGGCCAACACGAGTCTCTTTAGAAAAAGAACCTAGGTTCAATTCCTAGAGTCATTCATTTGTGAGGTAGCTCAACCCTAAAGATAAAAAAAAATAAAAAATTAGACGTCCTACTACCGACTCAAGAATTAGTCTGATAGTTGATCCAAAGAGACAAAGCCGTGGAAATATCTTTATATAAAAAACAATAGATGTCCCTAATGGGGATTGGGGGTCATGATCTCACTATTTTCATTCTAATTAATGATGTCATTCCTAAAGTACATGTCAATTATAAAATTTATTTTTCTGTGATGCCTTTTCTATTTTGATAGAACAAGCTCTCACAAATGACAATTTTGAGAAGATGCTTACTTTTTTTAAGTTAAAAGAATTGCACTTAACTGTATCTTTTTGGTACAAACACTTTACTATATCATATTGAGTTTGAAATTTATTATTTTTGTTTATAATCAAGATTGGAGTGAGTAAACGTCCAAAAAAAAAAAATGGAGTGAGTATGTTTTATAACGAACCCATATGAAAGATCCATTGCAAGTTGAAAGTGGTCTTAACAGTATCAAGAACCAAAAGCTTGTTGGATGAACATATGTGACTGAAAATACACAACTAGTTGAATAACACTTCTGAGACTGCCAATACCAACAATATGTTCAAATATGAATTTCCTGCAGTTGGAAAATCACTTGTTTGCCGCAGTCAAACATCTCAGACCGCTGATGAAGATAAATCGATTCAAAATACACAGTTGCAACTTACAATGTGAACCACTAATCAAGCAGCCTAAAATGTATATCCGCGGCAAATGTATTTCCTGCAAGATTTTCCATCTAGAAGACATTGTTGTCAAATAGCAGCTATAGCATGACAAAATTTAAACAAATCGCTACTATTCCATAGTACACTATATAGTGCAAAGTGTTGTCAAATAAAGGCTATAACAGCTATAACCCCTGAAGTGGATTTTGAACATTAAGCTGCAATTCGCAACACTTCCTAAGTGTTCACACCAGTTAGCAATTATGATCTTGGTAAATCAAAGATGCATGTACTATATCTCGCTAGAGCAACGACATACAAGCATGTAACTTTGCTAAATTTCTCAGCAGTGCAAAGCATTCATCAGTACAAATATAATGTATGACTGTGCTTGCAGCTATAGGTGCTTCCTTCTTGAAACAAGACTACTTTTCACCCAAAAAACAACAACCTATAGCTCTCTTTAAAAATCAATTTACAGCTATAGAAGACATTTTCATACAAATTTATACGATGAGAAGAAACTATACAATTTAGTGCCTTAAGATGATTCTGGCGCTGCTTACACCAGTCTTATTGATCGATCCCATTTTTAGAAAGGCATCACTGCAATTTATCACTTCTTGCTAACTAGTTGAATAACACTCCCTAAACTGTCAATAATACCAATAATATGTTCAAATATGAATTCCCAGCAGTTGGAAAATCACTTATTTGTTGCAGTCATACATCTCAGATAATCCAATCAAGATGAAACAGCTCACACATTTCAATGTGATAAATTGATTCGATATACACAGTTGAATTGTGCGTCGTTGGTCAACAACAAAACAACACCCAAGCTTTATCCCACTAATTGGGTTGGCAGCATGGATCAAACATAGTGCCCTATCATATACCATATTTCTATCTAACTCATTAATTTCTAGATCTTTCTTTGTAGTTTAATTTCTCGCATAGTTTTTCTAGGTCTTCCTCTCCTCAGTACAAAATCTACAGGTATTCTCTCTACGTGCACAAACCACCTAAGCCAAGTTTCCACAATCTTTTCTACTATAGATGCTACCCCAAATCTCTCTCTAATGTTATCCTATCGTGTGTAGTCTTAACACATCCAACGCAACATTGATCAAACAACCCAAAATGTATAATTGTGGCCAATGCGAGACTTTCCAACTAGAAGACAGTGTTATCAAATAGCAACTATGTCGTAGCAGAATTCGACAAAGTAGCTATTATTCTGTGATACACTATTTAGAATAAAGTGTTGTCAAATAATGACTATAGCTACGCTATAGCATCGTAACTAAACGCGGAATTTGAACAAACCTCTATTTTCTTCTATGTGTGACTAACAACACTTTTAAAGGGAATCCCAGTCTAAACATGTTTACCTATTCAAACACCAATTTGTTTAGACAGAATAATTCAAGAACCCGAGCAACACAAGTAAACAACCCGTAAATTAAACAACATAATACTCCTTTGAGTAACCTCGGGCCATAACCGCCCATGATTCATTCCCCTTCTCCCTTGCAAACCGGTGTTATTACAACTCCCTTTTGATAATTTTCCCTTTATACAAAGTCTCAAACACGGGTCGCCTTCCTCGCCCAATACAATTTTCAGCCATTCAATAGACTGCACTTAGTGCGTCTAAACATATTTCACCGATAATTCAAAGGAATAGTTAATAGATGAAAAAGGATCAAGCATGAATTCCTTTAAAGGTCAAATCTCAGTAAAAAAAGGTGGCATGACAAATAGAAATATTGTGATGTAGAATCTATTATAATATATAGTTTTTGCAACTGATATTTAAAACAAACACTCTGACATATGCAAGTGGGTGGAAACCAATTGCGAGGTAAAAATGAAACCTGTCCATCATGTTCAGCTGAAATCAAAGGCCATGTACAACAGTTTTCCTTCAATATCAGCAATGCTTAGTCAACAAAACCTTCACTGAGCTCCCATAGTCGCATAGCTATTCAGCCCTTTGCAGAACTGAGTCTGAATCTGACGCTTTCTGGATGCTGCAGATGTTCAGGAAATCCAGAGGATTTATAACAAATATAGAATTTCAAAAAGAAAATCAACAACACTAACCAAGACTTTTCCCACTAAATGGGGTCGGCTACATGGATCAAATTACGCCATAATTTTCTATCATAAACATAATTTCAAAAAGAAAATCAAGAAATATGAATACTTAATAACAAATTCCGGAGGATTTGGCACTATTTGGATAAGCAACTTAATTAAATACTTATATCATATAAGTGCTTATGTATGAGTTATTTCTAAAACAAAAGTGAAAATAAAGTCAAATTGTTTTCATATAAGCTATAAGTTGTTTTCATAAGCTATCCTGGAGAGCTTACGGTAATAAGTTAAAAACAACTCATGAACATGTCATGAGGTATTTTCATAAGCACTACCAAACAATCTCACAAGTGTTTAAATAAGAAGATAAGTTCAAATAAGTCAATCCAAACAGGCCCTACGACACACAGTGAAGGCTTCAAATTTGATGAAATATATGCAACGGGGGTATCTTTTGCTTGTAAACATTACATTGTGTAATAACATAGCATCCTCTGATGCTCTAGTAAAAATAAAGTAATCACTTATGCTAGGGTATGTTTGATGCAGACTCAAAGCAAACTATCCATTGTTCTCACAATTAATTATTGAAGTTTTACTCAAAATAAATAAAAAATGATTGAAGTAGGCTTTCACTAATGATAGCCTTTGATAAAAAGAATTTCTATGGAATGCTGGAACTGTTCATGACTTTTCAAAAGGAATCTTCTGGTAGGCTACGTCACTGAACTTAATCAAAACATGGCATGACAACATGCACATCATAAACTTACTATAAATGATACTGTAGATTCCAAGAGCTAATCAAGTATCACTACTCAAAAGATATTTTATATAGTATATACAAAAAGATATCATACAGATTCAAAAGTATTAACACTAAAAATTCAATATTATTTTATGGTTACAGTTATATATAACTTCGGTTACATGCAATGAAAATATGAAGAATTGAATGCCAACAAAGAATGGCCTTATCAAGTGATAATATGCAAGAAATTACAAGAAGAAAAAGAAAAGGTTTGTACATTACCTTACCGAGGCCAGAATATTTGCACATTTTCCTCATTTCCAAGCTCTAATTGGGTACTGTTATAGATCAATTTTCCCCTCAACACAGATCTTCTAGCTTGAACTTCAAGGAGAAAATCATCATTCTCTCACACCATTACCCACCATTTTCTTTCCTTCCTTCCCGTGTGCATTTGACAGACAAAAATTCAACCCTACTAAGCTACCAGAAGTATATAATTTTGTTTCTCATATTCATGTTTGCTCTAGACCAGCATGAGTGACGGGTTTGTGAAAACTGCCAACAAGTGAAGTGAAAACTCTATCATCAGGTATAAGGCCGATTTTCATCATCTCATCATACAGCCTAAAAGCTTCATCCGCTCTCCCCTCCTTGGATAAACCTGATATCATTGATGTATATGTTGCAACATTTCCGGTTATACCCTTTAACCTCATTTCATTGAAAAGTTTAAGTGCCTCATCTACCCTGCCAACAATACATTCCCCATGTATTAGTGATGAGTATGTATATAAATCTGGCAATAACCCCTTGTTTATCATTTCAGATTTTATCGTATGTGCTTGCTTCACTTTTTCTTTTTTGCAATACGCGTCGATCAGAGTGTTATATGTAATAATGTTTGGCACTTCTCCCTTTTTCTCCATATCCCTAAATAACCTCTCAGCTTCTGCAAGGTTTCCTTCCTTGCAGTATATCTCGATAAACATAGTAAAAGTGACAACATTAGGTTCCACACCTTTCTCTACCATTGAATTTAAAGTACACTTGGCTTCATCATACCTATGCAATTTACAGAGCCCATTTGCAAGAATGTTGTACGTAAAGACATCTGCGTTGATTCCTTTCTTTTCCATGATCGCTTGCAGCCTCAAAGCTTCATCCATCTTTCCTCGTCTGCAGTAACCATCCATCATTGTGTTAAATATCACTAGATTTAGGTCAACTCCCTTACTTTGCATCTCTTCCAACAAGATTTTTGCAGCTTCCATTTGACCTGTCCTGCACACACCACCAATCAAGGCACCATACGTATGCGCATTAGGAGCAATGTCTCTATGACTCATCTCATCAAACAAAGCAAAAGCCCTTTTCATATTTCCTAACCTACAACTCCAACTTATCATCGACGAATAAACATAAACATCCATTTCTATATTTTTTTCACGCATTTCCTCGAATATCTTCTCAGCTTCCTCAATATCACCAGAACTCGAATACCACTGAATCAAAATACTATAAGTAGCCACACTAAAAACAACTTGTTCCTTCTCCATCAACTTCAATATCTCATCAACTCCCTTTCGATCCTTTCTCCCAACATACGCATTCAACAGTGTATTGTAAGTAAACACATTCGGTTTCACAATACCTTTCCCTGCCATCTCATCCATCAACTCCTTAGCTTTCACAACCTCTCCTCTCCGACACAACACATCAATCACAAGCGTCAAAGACTGAACCCTAATTTCAATACCATTTGACTCAACCATCCGACGAAAAAACCTAAGACAAAAATCAACCTCATCACATCTCTTCAAAGCAAGCAAAAGCACAAAACAAGACCTCTCCTCTATCACAAACCCTTTTTCTTCTACATAATCATAAACCCTAATGGCCTCATCAAACAACCTATTATCAGAACAAACCCTAAACAACATATCACAAAATTTCTCAACAAAATGTGGCTCAAATTCATCAACCAAATCAAAAATCCCAGAAACGGGACAAGAAATCTCGGAATCAGTAACCAAACCATTCAAAATAGTCTTCATGGTGGCGAATTTCCGAGCTTCGAAGAGTCGAGAAATGAGAATGAAATGAGCCTTGAGGTCAGGTTTGAGTGAAATGTTGAAATGTTGGGTTCTGAGGAAATGGAAAAAAGCTAAACAAGAGTGAGGTTGGAGAATAGGGTCAGAGAGAACACGGTAAGTAACATTGGGGGTGATGTAGGAGATGATTGAATTAAGTTCGGAATTATTACTACTAGGTTTGAAATTGTTGGGGTTAGTTGAATTGATGAGGGTTTGAGTTATCTTGTTATGAACAAGTTCAATTGGTTGTTTTGAAGGAAAGGAAACAGTTTTGTTGAAAATACTCAAAAGGGTCTTGTGGGAAGTCATTGAAAAGAGAATGTTCAAGAATTGAGTGAAGAGGGATTTAGATGGTTACCAATAACCTCTGCATCATACGATGATGGCGTTCCCTTCAATTTCTTATGACAAGTTGAGTTTGGAATAGAACATGAAAAGGAAAGTTAAATCAATTTAATTATTTTACCAGTGAGCAAAATATAATTGATTTTTTTAATTTAAAACAAAGCAAAATAGAACTTAGATTAAATAATAAAAGATGGTGTTGTTTATGGTGGGTAACCTTATTAGGTCTGATATAAATAATTATTATAATAATTTCATTTACATGTCGATGGTATGAATATTAGAGGGTCATTATAGGAAATTCATATTTTTCTTCTTTGAAAGATAGATTTAGAGAAAGACGGAGAAAGAGTTTTCTGAAGAATACATTAAAACGTTTTCATCTCGTCTTTCAGAAAGCTATGTTCCATTGGCTATGTTGTTCCTGTTCTTTGAATGTTTGATTGCTCTTTCTTGTTTTCCCTCTTTTCATTTCACCGTGTTTTTGTTCTTGTTCTCAGCTTTTTGAAGCAGCAACATGTTCGATTGGCTGTCATAGTGTAGAAACGTGGATATTAAAATCTTTGTTGTTCTTCGTTTCTTGCTTTCATTGGGACCTGGATACCAAAACGTGTATTGAAATCAGAGGAGATCTGGAGGTAGTGTATGAGCTTGTGTTTCTATATTAGAGAGAAGAGATCTTGGTTCAATCAAGTACAAAGGTTAGTTCTCACAGCTTATTGACTGATTTAATTAAGTTAATCTGAAGAAACACTTAGCATACATGTTAGTTTAAACCATAAGTTGTATGCATACATGTTATTTTAAACCAAAATAGCTTAATCGAAAATTTTGAGCTTATTTTTCTCAAACTCCAGCTGTAGAAGATGTATGAACTTGAAAGAGCGAATTTGAGTTTATCTTGTAGTACAAAAATGCTTAAAAGAATTTATAAAATTGCTTCAGAAGGCTAATTAAGAGTATTTATCAAGATTATATAATAATATAAGCACTTAAAAACCTATTTGAAAGAACTTATAAATAAAAATAGCTTACTCGAACATTTTGAGCTTATTTAATTTTCTCAGATGTCTTAAATGTCACTTTAGTTTTAGTTTTTTATTTTTTACAACAACCTCACTTTCCTAAAACGACATTCAGTGCTAAGTGACTGGAAAATGTCAAAAAATTCTCAATTTGCATAGCAAATGTGTTGCATAAAATCATTTTAGAACATGTTTTACGAAATATGAATGTAATGAGTGATAATGAGGTCCAAAATCTATCACAACTGATTTGTGGTACTGGTGATAGTGATTCTCCTGATGGTGAGGAGTGTTCTGACAGAGATGCAAACGACAATGACACCGTTGGTGACGATTTGCATGAAAATTCAAACAGCTTCAATGAATCAACACACTTAGATCAAAATCCAGACGAATCTTACTTAATTGATGATTTAGACGATATTGTGAAGATGGATATGTTTAACTTGAAGAATGAAGATGTTTCGAAGTTGCGATTTCGTAATCTTGAAGTTGCGTACTCATTTTACTGTTGGTTTGCAACGATTAATTGTTTTGCCGTCCACAAAGGTCATGTTATTAAAGATAAGAATGGAGATGTTGTTCAGCAAACTTTTGTGTGTAATCTAGAAGGATTTAGGTATGACAGAGGGTTAACATCAGAGCAACGCAAGCGTGGTCCAAGACACGAAACCAGGTGTGGTTGTGGCGCGAAATTTCGAGTGCATATTGATATAAATTCGGGTCGTTGGTACATCACACTTTTCAGTTATGAGCACAACCATGATATGTTAACGGAGAAGCATTGCGGGTTGTTGGCTGCACACAGGAAGCTGACAAAGTCTAATAAAATTCAAATCTTTTACTATGGCAATGCTGGAATAAAAGTTACTTAAATGATTGGTGCATTTGCAAATGCTGCTGGCGAGTATGATATGGTCGGGTTTTTGAAGAAAGATGTACATAATCAAATTCTCAGACAAAGAAAACAAATGTCTTCAGATGCTAAAGGTGCTGCTAGGTACCTTCTTGATCTCCGTCTTAAAGATCCTTTGATGTTTGTTGTGCACACTGTTGATGTTGGTGGTAGGTTACAAAACTTATTCTAGAGCGATGGTGAAAGTCAAAAGAATTATGAAATCTTTGGCGATGTGCTTGCCTTTGATGCCACCTACAAGAAACATAAGTACAAGTGTCCTTTTGTTGTGTTTTCTGGTGTTAATCATCATAACCAAACAATCATTTTTGCTACTGCCATAATCTCTAACGAGGTTGAAAGGACACATGTTTGGTTGTTGGAACAGTTTTTGGCCGCAATGAAAGGTAAGGCACCAATTTTTGTAATAACAGACGGTGATTTAGCTATGAAGAATGCCATCAAGCGAGTGTTTCCAAAAAGTTATCATAGATTATGTGTTTGGCATCTACTTCGTAATGCAATGTCCAACATTGATAATGCAGATTTCATTCCTTATTTAAAAAAATGTATGTTTGGTGATCACGAAGTATGGAAATTTGAAAAACTATGGAATGAAATGGTAATTGAGTTTGGCCTGGAAGAAAACAGTTGGATCAATGAGATGTTTGAGAAAAGGAATATGTGGGCAACATCTCATATTAGGGGTAATTTTTTTGCTGGAATACGAACTACATCACGGTGTGAAGCATTTCATAATGATATACGAACGATAAATTTTAGAATTGAAATAATAGAATAATAAATAGTTAATGGTATAATAAGAGAGTATTTGGTTAGATACCTATAGGGCGCAAGTATATAACATTTTACAACCCAAAAAACAAAAAACTAAACATTTTTTGTATTTACTAAATTAAATATGAATTTTTTTAAACATCGAAATTTCAAGATTAATGATACAAAAATTTCGAAATAGTTAATGATGTGTGTATGTCTAAATCATTTTTATTTAATAAATAGTTAACTGTATAATAAGAGAGTATTTGGTTGCATACAAATACGGTGCAAATATATAACAATATTTTTCATAACACATAAAATATAAAAAAATTATGATAGGACAAGGTTATTAATTAAAATAAAAAAATATAAAAAATATGGAGACACTAGTTCAAAACGAACTTGGTCTCCCCCAAAACCACTGATATATGCTTAGACCACACAACTAATACCTCCCCCAAAACAACTAATACATGTTTAGACCACACAATTGGTCGAAACGTGGCAATTCGACATTCAAAAATGTCAGCCTATGGTATCCTATATAGTAAAAACAGTGTACAAATTGTCTACAAGTGTGTTTTGTCAAATGGATAAGAGGTAGCTATGTCAAATCACCACACAAAAGCCACTTTATATGCAAATTTGTTGCAAAGTAATGACTTGACCATAGGATTACTTGGATCAGGTTGTCATGCTGTAATATAACATGTAGTTTTCACGCAGTTTTACATCCTAGCCGTTTATTATAGATCAGACGGTTCAGATTCACACAGTTACAAAATTACTGCAAACGATCTTGACCATAAATTCAAAATTTGACGGTCCTGATCTGTTACAGCATGACACTGTAACAGTAGGAAATCCGAACCAAGGAGTAATTTGGAAGTTAGGCATGTGTACATGTTAAAAAAGTCTAATGGAAACACCATTATTCACTTAAGCAAAATTACAACATTAAAGCATTCACAATAGAGACATCTGTTTTTTAGATAAATCACACGTATAAATATCATTTATTTATAATTGTTTGATAGTAATATCTAGTAAACACTTATAATATCTTTGACTTTTTGTTCGTATAAAATTTTCAATTACCACTTTTGGTCCTTACTTTTAAGTCAACTTATATTTAACTTTTGTGTTTTAAAGGAGAGACCAAAAGTAAAACTAGAAATATTTTTGCGGAGTAAAAGTCGCAGATACTTATAGAACGGAAGTTAGTCTTACTTAGATTGTCATAGAAAAGAAGTTTGTCTTGGTTAGATTGTCATAAGTAAGAATCTTAGTTCTTATGAAGATTCACGTAGAACGGAAGTTAGTCTTACTAAGATTGTCATATGTAAAAGTCTTCGTTCAGAGGAAGATTCGCATAGAACGAAAGTTAGTATTACTAAGATTGTCATAGATAAGCATCTTAGTTCTCAACAAGATTCGCATAGAATGGAGGTTAGTCTTACTAAGATTTCCATAGGCAATAATATTAGTTGTTAAGAAGATTCTCATAGAACGGAAGTTAGTCTTAGTAAGATTATCATAGATAAGAATCTTAGTTCTTGAGAAGATTCTCAATGAATGGAAGTTAGTCTTAGTAAGATTATCAAATATAAGAATCTTAGTTCTTAAGAATACTCTCGCAAAACGGAAGTTAGTCTTGGTAAAAATATCATAGATAAGAATCTTTGTTCTTAAGAAAATTCTCGCATAACGGAAGTTAGTCTTACTAAGATTGTCGTAGGCAATAATATTAGTTGTTAAGAAGATTCTCATAGAACGGAAGTTAGTCTTAGTAAGATTATCATAGATAAGAATCTTAGTTCTTGAGAAGATTCTCAATGAACGAAAGTTAGTCTTAGTAAGATTATCAAATATAAGAATCTTAGTTCTTAAGAAGACTCTCCCAAAACGAAAGTTAGTCTTAGTAAAATTATCATAGATAAGAATCTTAGTTCTTAAGAATATTCTCGCATAACGGAAGTTAGTCTTACTAAGATTGTCATAGGCAATAACATTAGTTGTTAAGAAGATTCTCATAGAACGAAAGTTAGTCTCAGTAAGATTATCATATATAAGAATCTTAGTTCTTGAGAAGATTTTCATAGAACGGGAGTTAGTCTTAATAAGATTATCAAATATAAGAATCCCAGTTCTTAAGAAGATTATCGCAACATGGAAGTTAGTAATAGTAAGATTATCATAAATAAGAATCTTAGTTCCTAAGAAGATTATCTCAAAACGGAAAATGGTCTTGGTAAGATTATCAAAGATAAGAATCTAAGTTGTTAAAAAGATTCTCAAAGAAAGGAAGTTAGTCTTAGTAAGATTTTCAAATATAAGAATCTAAGTTCTTATGAAGACTCTCACATAACGGAAGTTAGTCTTAGTTAGATTATCATAGATAATAATCTTAGTTCTTAATAAGATTCTCGCATAAAGGAAGTTAGTCTTGGTAAGATTATCGAAGATAATAATCTAAGTTGTTAAGAAGATTCTCATAGAAAGGAATTTAGTTTTAATAAGATTATCAAAGATAAGAATCTAAGTTCTTAAGAAGATTCTCACAGAACGGAAGTTGGTCTTAGTTAGATAAGAATCATAGTTCTTAAGAAGATTCTCATAGAAAGAAAGTTAGTCTTAGTAAGATTATCAATGATAAGAATCTAAATTCTTCAAAAGATTCTCACATAACATAAGTTAGTCTTAGTAAAATTATCATAAATACGAATCTAAGTTGTTAAGAAGATTATCACAGAACGAAAGTTTGTCTTAGTTAGATTATCATAGATAACAATCTTAGTTCTTAAGAAGATTACCTTGTATAACTGAAGTAAGTATTACTAAGAATCTCATATAATGGATAATCAGTCTTTCAAAGATTCTCCCATAACTAAAGTAAATATTACTAAGATTCTCATAGAATGGAAGTTAGTCTTGGTAAGATTATCAAAGATAATAATCTAAATTGTTAAGAAGATTCTCGCATAATGGAAGTTAGTCTAAGTAAGATTATCATAGATAAAAATCTAAGTATTTAAGAAGATTCTCACAGAACGGAAGTTGGTCTAACTAAGATTGTCATAAATAACAATTTTGGTTCTTAAGAAGATTCTCATAGACTAGAAGAGAGACTTAGTAAGATTATCAAACAATCCCTTCAGAAACTCACCCAAACGACAAACAATAACAAACAAAATCATTCCCACCGTTGCATATGACCTAGTTGAACTAAGCATGAATCAATAACACGGATTTCACCGATCAGAATCGTAGAGATAAGTTGATCCAACAAACCATCCCATTAGAAACCTAGCCAACATGGAATTCCATTTGTTTTACCACTGAAACTTATCTAAAAGACATGATAACAAACAAATCGCTCCAACCATTGGATGTGACCTCATTGAACTTAAAATGAACAAGAAACTTGAATTTCAGTGAAGAGATTGTTTGTCGCATTAACTTAGAACGGAAATTTCGATCGTCAAAATTTGAGTTCGTACTTCGTTCTTAGTCCACTTAGGTCTTATTCAACGGTCGAATTTATTATATAGAAGAGAAATTATTAGTTGGAAACAACTCCAAATAAAAAAAAAACCGAACACACACAAAAAAGTTAAATTATAAAGAGAAAATAATATCGTCAAAAAACTTAATATTGATTCTCTTTAAAATTTTGTCTTTCATGTATGTGTGTCAATATAAATTTTATTTAGGCTTGTATCTATGTAAGATTTGCTATATATAAAATCCCATAGTAAAATGAATTAAATTATTGATTATTTATCTCTATTCAAAACTAGTAATAACAATTAAATACAATCAAAATCCTGTTAAAACAAATGTGTATGTGTGGTGCGGTTGGTTATGTATGTTGCATGTTGTGTTGTAAGTCTCCGGTTCAACCCTTGGTTCCCCAAAACCTATTATTTTTTGCCAATTTTTTTTAATTTTTACGTAGTTTTGATCGGATTTGAAAGACAAGGAGAAATCACATATTTATTTTGGAAATCCTCAAGTAAATAACAGTTATTATTTTTAAGGTATTTTCCGGAGCCGCCGTACCCGCTGACGTTAACGTATTCTGCATTTTACCGGCGACCGTATGAATGTTGATTGCAGGTATGATTGCTTCATACCATAAAATATTCACATCTCATGTTCTTCTTCTCATATTTCAGAAAGCTATGTTCCTGTTCCTGTTCTTTGTGTTTCTATGTTAGAGATAAAATATCTTTTGGTTTTGGGAACAAACAATTTTTCCAACAATGCCAAAAACGCCCTTTGTTAATTATGATTTAAAAATCAATTGTATTTTTTAAATCAATATATATGTCAAAAAAATTGATTCCTAGGAGGTGACAATAGAATCAAATCTCAGCCATTAAAATACTTCTAAATACATCCAATGGTTCACAACTATTTTACAAACAAACAAAAAAATAATATTTAAGTCTCCTATGGTAGGAGACCTAAAGTGGTCTCCCACCGTAGCCTTTGCCATAAAAGATGCTCCTCTCGGTATAAGGTGTACTAAGGAAGATCAACAACTTAGTAATAGCAAGAAGCAAAGTAAAAAACATCTAACGAGTGTTTAAGCCATCTAAAGGACGCTCCTTCACTCAAATAACTCAATAGAAATATTTTCAACATTTTTCTTCAACCACCACATCGATAAATACTTGAACTTTTCCAACATTATTTCTTGCCAAATCACTCAAACTATAGCAAGCCACAATAAACTGTGTAAAAGATTGTTGCTTTTTCGAACCACCTGACAAATAAACATAACGATGAAAATAATTTAGTATAGAATTTTGATCAACTGTCGAGACCCTACCCAATCACGAACCAAGTATAATATAATAGATTTTAAAACAATTTTGAAATTCTAGCACACTAGTATTAAGATGTTTTATGCGATGTTCCAACACCGAGCACACATAAAACGGATGTTGTGTTTAATTTTCCAACATCATGCAAGTAAACTTATATACACAAGAAAATAAATGACAAGAAAGTAAAAGGCACAGAGAGTTTGTTGACCCAATTTGGTGACAAACACACCTACTCTAGGGGCTACCAAGCCAGAAAGAAAATCCACTAATGTAATCCTTATTCTAAAGTTCTCAACAAACCACGTTTACAACTTAAGACCTAAGACCTACCTGTCTTGATTTCAACCTAGGAACTCCTAGATCTGAGATCCCATCTCATTATCCTATAATCAACCACAACCCTTGTGATTATCAAATTAAAACACAAAATGGTGAAGTTACCTTCAAACACAAACTACTACCTTGCTTCAATGCTTTGGTGTAGCACACGAGTTACAACTCAATAAACAGTCCTTAACATGTATCAAGGTAGTACAAGAAAGGCTCACAAATAACAAACAGTCCTAGACTTGCATCAAAGTGATACAAGAGAAGAACACACAAAGAATACGACTCAAAACCCTAAAAAAACTATTCTTTAGAATGACGGCTTGAATGACGAATTAGGTCTTGATGTCTTCCTTGTATACTGAAGCAACATGGGCTAAATAACCTTGTTGGGCATCAGAACAATGTAGATCGTTCAGCTGATCTACGTAACAAGAATCAGTAACAAATATAGAATGTCCTAAAAAGTTGGAACATCTTTAGGAACCGCCAAACACCTTCAAAGATTCCCTAAAATGTTGTTACTCCTTTAGGAATAAAAACACAACTGATTCTAAACAAATATGCGCGTTGCTTAGTAAGCAAGATATGAGAACGTGGATTCCTTAATAAGATAAAACGCGCGTACAACAATGCATAAAATAAGGCACATTGAATCGTGCTAGGATGTTGGAACATCATATCCAACATCTTGTGAAAATACCTAAAACATGTTGGAACATAGTATCCAACATCAACACATGAATATTTGCTTTAGCAACAATGAAGCCATTATGTTTATTTATCTTGAAAACAATTTTCCAATGAGTAAAATATAATAGATTTTAAAAAAATGTGGGGTTAACATCTAAGATTTATGATTAGTAAGCCGAAAGAAATCCAATTGGAAAAATAAAGTATGCCAAAAAAATATATAATTTATTTTGAAAAATTGGGTTTCATAACATTTTAAATTATCTTTAAAAAAAACATTTTAAATTATAAAATCCGAAACATGATTCAAATTTTATAATTGTTAGAACACATAGGGCCTAAAAAGTAATTTTAATTTACAATCAAACTTGGATTTTCAAAGCCCATTGGCCCAACTTATTTCAAATTAAGTTATTTAATTAATTAATTAAATTAGTAATGCACCGATGAAGTGGCTTTAAAAAACGACATCGTATATTGGAAAGCCATTATTATTCATTCTAACGTCATATTATCAAATATAAAACCCTAATCGATAATCAATGAACGACCTAAAGTACCAATTCGATTTACGAAGGAGAGAAAAAGATCCTCGAAGAATGAGAACAATGGATTTGTTCGGTGAGGAGATGGAGGATCAGATAACAACCATGGCTATGGATGTTGACGACGTCGACAATTTCGATATCTTATCCGAAGGTATTTCCGTCAATGAAAGCAAAGTCGCTGATGCTGATTTCTTCAATTCCTTTCAAGATGATTTCGATGATTCTGATATCAACTAGTTAGGTTTTTTTTCATATGGATTAGAAAAGATGAAGCTGAAATTGATGTAGTATTTTGTTTTTTTGGTTTTTTGTTAATATGATGATGGATTTTTGTGATTAATCGGCTTAATTTCTTGTTTTGAATTGTGCGAATTAATTTGTGTTAGTTTTTTTTATGTGATTGATTATGAATTGTGATTGTTGCTGATTTTATTAGGTTGTGTTTGATTTTGATGATTTCTTAGGTTTTAATGTGTTTTAGATGTGAAAGCTTATTTTTAGATTTGTTTTTGAGTTGAGGCACTGTTAATCTGCTGTGAAGGTTTTCTTGCAGTAGCTTTATGTTTGAAATCATACTCTTGAATAAATTTACGGGTTGTTCGCTTGTGTTGCTCGGGTTCTTGAATTATTCTGTCTAAACAAATTGGTGTTTGAATAGGTAAATATGTTTATATTGGGATTCCCTTTAAAAGTGTTGTCAGTCGCAAAGAAAATAGCGGTTTGTTCAAATTCCGCTTAGTTATGAGGCTATAGCGCTGCTATAGTCATTATTTGACAACACTTTATACTAAATAGCGTATCACAGAATAATAGTTACTTTGTTGAATTCTGCTACGAAATAGCTGCTATTTGATAACACTGTCTTCTAGTTGGAAAGTCTCGCATTGGCCACAATTATACATTTTAGGTTGTTTGATCAATGTTGCGTTGGATGTGTGGTAAGACTACACCACGATAGGATAACATTAGAGAGAGATTTGGAGTAGCGTCTATAGTAGAAAGCATTGTGGAAACTTGGCTTAGGTGGTTTGTGCATGTAGAGAGAATACCTGTAGATTTTGTAGTAAGGAGAGTAGTCAAATTACTAATGGTAGAGGAAGGCCTAGAAAAACTATGTGGGAAACTAAACGACAAAGAAAGATCTAGAAATTAATGAGTTAGATAGAAATATATGGTTTATGATAGAGCACTATGTTTGATCCATGTTTCCAACCCAATTAGTGGGATAAAGCTTGGTTGTTGTTTTGTTGTTGACCAACGACTCACAATTCAACTGTGTATATCGAATTAATTTATCATATTGAAATGTGTGAGCTGTTTCATCTTGATTGGATTATCTGAGATGTATGACTGCAACAAATAAGTGATTTTCCAACTGAAGGAAATTCATATTTGAACATATTAGTATTATTGACAGTTTAAGGAGTGTTATTCAACTAGTTAGCAACATAACAATTGGAATGCTGGCAGCTTAGGCTTTTGAACACACTGTTTAATTTGTTTCATGATTGATTGGTTCATTTTTCAAAAGGTCATACACTTTTTAAGAAGTGATATATTGTGGTGATGCCTTTCTAAAAATGGGATCAATCAATAAGACTGGTGTAAGCAGCACCAGAATCATCTTAATGGACTAAAATGTATAGTTTCTACTTATCATATATATACTTGTATGAAAATGTCTGCTATAGCTGTAAATTGATTTTTAAAGAGAGCTATAGGTCGTTGTTTTTTTGGTGGAAAGTAGTCTTGTTTCAAGAAGGAAGCACCTATAGCTGCAAGCACAGTCATACATATATACTATTAATGAATGCTTTACACTGCTGAGAAATTTAACAAAGTAACAATGCTTGTATGTCGTTGCTCTAGTGAGATATAGTACATGCATCTTTGTTTTCCCAAGATCATAATTGCTAACTGGTGTGAACACTTAGGAAGTGTCGTGAATTGCAGCCATGTTCAAAAT
>Ga0315915_1004038_pt1 | contig 18554 bp, 9 predicted proteins | sample MpolbnodulesMG_FD_207738 | JGI IMG/M metagenome (GOLD analysis project Ga0315915, IMG submission 207738) | Medicago polymorpha root nodule microbial communities from Los Angeles, California, United States - branched nodules | ecosystem: Host-associated > Plants > Roots > Nodule | place: USA...
CACCATGCAGATGAAATATATATATATATATATATATATATATATATTGCATCTGACTTCTTAAGCAGTGCATATTTGCCGCACATACAAATATTTAGCTTTATCATGTATCAAGATAAATGAAGCATGGTAACCAACTTCAATAGAATATTTATTACCTTTTGCCAATTGTCATTACAAAAGTTAAAGCAGTAAGAACAACACTTTCTGGAGTCATCATCCTTTATAATTTTAGCCAGATGCTTCACCATCACAGATTCCTCCTTCAGCTTAGGGCCATATTCAGGTGAAAAAGATAACATTGACACCTCCAAAAACTTGCAAACCTGCATACAATTGCTTATTGTAAACAAATTGTCTAGGGGTCATGATTAAACAAAAATTCAACAAACATTCAAAAAACAGCTAATAACAGAATGTAAATAGTCATGGACTTCGACTGGAAATATGTACAAATTCCAAGGTCAATGTCATATAACGTATTACATTTACTTGCATATAGTAGCCAAAAGAAGTGTCAACAATTCACTAAATTTCAAGCCTAACGGGGCACTGGGCAGCCAAGTCCACAAGACTACAAGTCCAACCATTGTGGTGTCTGAGAAGGATCAATCATAAGCAACCATCGCCCTGTGCGTGGAAAGGTCATTTTCATGACCAGAACCATGGTGGTCTTATGTGAAAGTCAAAACAGATTCATGAAGTTGGCTGTCTCTACAAAATCCCCATAATCAGAAGCATGGACTTCAAGTGCAAGGGTACATTGTCGAGGCAAATTTATATGATTTACAATTTAACGGGGGGGTAAATGGATTTTGGTCATGGAAAAGCCATCTTATGGCGGGTAAGAAGTGTACATCCAACCATCCCCACCACACAATAGTGGGATCCTCAGGAATCTGGCTGCCTTTATAATGAAACTAATATCCAAAATTAAGTTATACTGGTGCCAGCAAAACACATGGCTCTACTTTCCTTTTAAAAAAAATTCCTTTATCAATGCTAAATGTCAACCAATGTGTATGCTTTGCATGATAAATGGTTTGTACAGCCAGTATATTCATTAGTTAGACCAACATTTGCAAACCTTGACATCAAGGAACCAATGCATACAATACAATTTGTCATCACCAACGGTATAATCAACGCCAGATTGATGCAAATTGCATTCATTACATTGTTAAATTAAGAAAATATTGAGTTGTCCTTGCTTAATATCAAACCATATAATTTAATGTACAAATAATTGAACCCGCGTTCAAAAACCAGCATGGATCGGACGGTTTGACTGACCTAACCATAAACTAGCCATATGACCAATCTGAAACACTAACAAGAACAAAAATGCACGACACTAGGTGAAAAGTGGTTTGACTCCGACTAATTTTGTGTAAAATTCAGCAAGTCATCCTTTTATCATTTGCAATTTTTCTTTATTTTTTTGAATAGGTTTGCATCATCATGGAGGTAAAGTGATAAAAACATCTATGAAATTATAAAACTTTGTTAATGATCATTCATTTTATTAAGTTACCTACTCTCTTAAAAGGGCTGATTGTTCATTATTAAAAAAGAAAGGCTAATTGTTGTTATAAATGATACTCTAGGTTAGAACCATGAAGCTAAAAAATTGTGAATGTATATTAAAGTATGATCTAAATTTTCCGTGAACGAATTATATAGGTTATAAATTATTTAATATACCAATTTAACTAGTGACTCTCTAGCCCAATTAGTGACCAATGTCTTGATCTAGTCGATAACGAAAAAATTAACATCGGTTAAACCATGGTAGTGAATCAAAAATTGTATAAAAAGAATATACCTATCTAAGATAATAGATATCTATTTTCAAAAACTCATGCAGAAAGCATACCTCAGGAGAGTTAACAATACTAATATTTCCCAAAAAGTGATTCAGATACCCTTGCATTGCAGTTTTTGCCCTGTCTGCAATAGAATGTTGTCTTCCTAAAGCTGGCCGTATAATTGGTAGAGCAGCACTAGACGGAACATCTCTGTAGCAAAATCCAACTTATAAGAAATTATGACCACAGATTAACACAATTTAATTGCAAGAGAGCTCAAATAAAATTTTCATATTGGATATCACCTGTTTCTAACACTTTCATCAGTTTGTAAAGGAACTGTATCATCGTCACCTTCATCCTCAACTTGCTCCATAGTAGTGTGTTCTCCAATTCCAAGATTTTGAAGCCATTCTTTAACCTTTAATATAAGGTTTCAGTGAACATTATATTAAAATCCAAACTTTGCTTCAGATGCATGATATCATCAAATAATACAAAAAAAAAAATGTACAAAAACCATTTAAATATAAGTGATCATATGAAAATCAGTATAAACAACATTGCTTACCTGCTCTTGCTTCTCGTGAATTTCCTCAATAAAGGCACGCTTTTTTAATGCAAAATGCAAAATAAATACTTGATGAGCTTTCTTCACTAGCTCCCACTTGAACTGGAAATAAAACAGGAGATGTGAGTATACTCCAGTATGAAGGAAAACTGGACGAAATGGACAGTGACAATGCATGTATAAAAATATTGTTCCGCTCCAGTTATATGTTGTTTGTCTTCCATAATAAAAATTTCTACGCGTACTTCAAGTCTAAAGACTCTAACCAACTACAGAGCAAATTGTGAATTCCCGACAAACATGTGTAAAATCAGAGGTTCTTATTTGAGGAATGTAAAATTAAATTGAGTGCATGTTTGGATGGAGGATTCAGAGGAAAAAACGAGAGGGTCAAATTTTCATATTTTATTGTATTAGGAGATTTATATAATATTTATAAAAATAAACAAAGGATTTAAATATTAGACTTGAAGATAATCCACCGTCTGTTTTTTGGAAACTCGGTATCCGGCCCAAGGAACGATTAATCCGGGGGACCAATCCCACCGTCTACTAGTGGGTGGTCCAATTGAAGCCAGCGCTTTACTCTATATGGACTGGCTCAACACAAGAATTGTTAGCACCTGGAGGATTCGAACCAGAGACTTAGAGAGGAGCACAGTCCAAGGTCCCATGCCCACACCACCAGGCCAACCCCTGGGGGTTGGATAATCTACCATCATACTCCTTTCCTTCTATAAATTTCTTAAATTAGAGAATATCCTTATTTATTAATTTTATTAGGTCTGCAGCAACTTAACCTAATAATTTCCCTTTAAAATGCTGCATTAGGTCTGCAGCAATTTAACCTAACAAATTCCATCTAAAATGTAGCAATTCCTAATATTTCTCCTCAATGAGTTTTTCATTCCTATCTTGTTGTGTCATCGTTTGTATATATCTATTGTTTCTGTAGACTTTTTTTTTTGACAAGTTGTTGTACACTTATTTAATACATTTACAAACAGAATACCCTAATTTCCAATTTCACACTATATCTCCATCAATAATGAATACCCTAATTTTTTTTGCAAGCAGAATACGCTAAGAAACACAATAACATTTTTTTTCGCACAGGAAGTAATAAGTTGCATTTTTGAAAGACTAAACATTGAATTTTTGAAATCATATATTAATTATTTCAAATCTATCCATGCTTTTTCAATTTTTATAAAAATACTATCATTTTAAATATAAAAAACTCATGTATTGCACGGATCAAAAGTCTATTTTCAAGTAACTATTGCATTTTACTAATAATGAATGTATTACAACTCATAAGACCCGTGCGGCGCACAGGTCATCAATCTAGTTTACTAGAAACAACGAACGCTTTCCCTCCAAAACCCTCTTAAACAAAAAAGACCAAAGCTGAAACTAAGGGTCTGTTTGGGTCCTTTGGAAGGGATTTTCGGAGGGGAAGGTTTTGGACAGATAGGTTTATATTGTAAAATACATTTGAGATTTTAAAAAATTGAAAGAATACCTTGATATATTATCATATAACATTTCAATGACATTTCATTCATTCTTAGAAACATTATACAACTTGCTTAATTTAGAAAAGAAAAACTATTCTCCCATCCCCTCCAAAATCACCCTCCCAAACACGCCCTAAGTAAAGTAGCAGCCCTTAGGAAAACACAAATAATACGCCAAACAATTGCATCATGTAAATTTACCTAATAGACACATACATAATTGCATAAAGCCATAAACACATATACACATAATACTACTACTATGTAGCACTGACACTTCTAATCAAGGGCATATTGGGCGTCTAACACGTATCATTGTTTGGTGTCAAACGCATCAAACACTGACACGGCACTGATACATGTGATTATGTTCAATTACTTTAATATTCTAATATTAACACCGATGTCTTGTCTAAGTGTCGTGTCCGTGTTTGTATCTGACAGATAACATAACACTGACAATATGTGACACTGATACATGTGATTATATTCAATCACTTCCATTAACTAATTTTCAAATATGCAATACTTCCATTAACTAATCTACAAATATACAATTCAATTCCCTATGATTCCCCTCGCTTATGATTCACGCAATTCACTTTAAACCTTTCAATCATAACATCAATTTTGAACAATTCAACAAAATCACAAAGATTCAAAAAAAGCGATTATCTTACCTGTTTATACTGAACCTGAATCGTATAAGAAAGTTGCATAGGGCTAATATCACTAGCATCAGGACGAGAAACGGAAACGATTGTAGCTTTCGGCAATTCATCGAAAATCCGACAAACCTCACCACAAGAGTGACGAAAAGACGGAAGTGACGTAATCTCAGACGCCGTGGGAGGAGGAGCAGGAGACGAAGGCGGAGACGATCTCATTTGAACGTAGCGGGGACCGTCGGTGGACATTAACTTCTCCGTCGTCATCATCGGAGTTGAAATCGCCGGTTAGCTAAAACGATGTCGTTTGATGGATTTAGATCCGAATTCAGAGAGAGAGGGAGAAATAAAGAGAAGGGATACAGAGGAATAGCGCTAGTTTTCGTAAGAATAGGAAAATAAGTTGTTAAAGTTGAACTGTGATTGTTTATGAACAACGTCAAACTAGTGCCAAGTTTGATTTCTTCACTAGCCTCCTAACCTTTTTTTTCATTAATTAATTCATTTATTTTTATATTTAGTATTTAATTTCTATGTTTATTTGCGTCGGACCGTCTGTCTTCTCATATCAAATGCGTATAAATTATCAACAATAGTTTTTATGAAATTTTAATTAAAATTATTTTAATTTTGATTGATAATAGTTATTTTACACTTTTGTATTATAACAAATTATACTTATTTATTCGGTCATGTCAAGAATATAATAAATATAATATAAATTTTTATCTTTTTAAATAATATTTTTATAATCAAATTTACCTAAGGGTATAATTAGAAGGAGAAAAAGTCAACTCAAAACAGCTTATTTTATTATATAAGAATGTTATTCAAATTTTACACTTTATGATCTAAGTATTCTGAGGTGGGGAGAGAGAGGTGGCCTATTAAACCATGGTAACCTCCATTTTTTTCATTTATATTTCTTTGTAGAATTATTTTGCACTCCTCCTCAATGTGTAAGTAAGTCACTCGTTCATGTGTCATTGTAGTTTTTTATTATGTATAATTCTTGCACTTTAAGTTAAAATGGTATTACTAACGAGTATCTTAGAACATTATTTTAAGATTTTAAATTATGAAATTATTTTTTAAGAAAATCAAATATTTCATACAAACTTATTGTATAAAGTTTTCAAAAAGGGTTTCAAAAAAAAATCGTTAGCATTTCCTTGATTAAAATGACCCCTTCACAACCTAAGAGAAATATAAATGACACTTTTGAGTTTGAACCGTTGTGTTTTATCTATGTACGGTTGCTCACATAAAACCGACAATTTTGAGAGACCTAAGTTAAATGAGATGACTCATTTAAAAAAGAAAAAAACACAATTAGTTTATCTAAGTGATTTGATTTGTATCCTAAGTATCAGGTTAGGATTTGACAAAATCATGATAGCTCGTCGTGGTTCTGTCAAACTCACCGCATAACCAATATTCACTTTAGTTTGTTAGGATAATAACATAATGGATTTATGGAGGAAAATCATGATTCAAGTTTTCCTATGATACATTTTTTTGCGGGGGACAAGGTACATTAGGTGTGACTAAATATCTAACTTCTAAGTTAAAATTAGTGGTAGAGTGTAAAATGTTCTAAATTAATTTGTAGAGATGACTTCTTGAGAAGTGAAAGATCCTAACTAAGATAGATTTCTAAAAAAATATTAGTTTGTTTTTCATTTCAATTTCAATATTAAAAACGACAATTTATTTTAAGAAAATAAAATAGTGTGATGTAGATGGACTGGATTTAATTATTTTTGTTGTTTAAACTTTTCGTGCAATCTAGAAGTTGTTTAGGAAATACGTAGAGTATTGAGATTTAATATAGTTTTGTTTTATGTTTAAACTTGATTATTCCTTGATTTTCAATTTCAATGGCTGATGAGTGGATTGAAGACGGCTAAATGGACTTCTATATATGAAATTAGGGAAACGTTATAAGTGTCTTTGCTGCATTTGTTTAGAAGTCTAAAAAAGAAATATTTTTTTGAAAATTGTATATTCGACACAATGAAACTTCAAAAATAAAATTTTTCTACGTAAATTTTATAAATTATTTCTTCTTTGGATTTTAACAAGTGTCTTATTCTAGGAGAACCCGTTAGTATAACCGATGAAATTAAAATGTCTTTCCAAAAATATATAAGAAATTAATATATGGTTCAAATTGGACCACCTACGACCAATGGGGCATTAATTTGATGATGTTACGTTATTTCGTTTCCTTTGTCATTTTTATTTTTTTAAGGAGATTCGTTTGCTTTGTCATAATATGCTTGAATTTAATTTTCGCCACAAAAATATCTTCATGAAGTTATGAATGAATGTTAAAATTTTGACCCAAAGACAAATTATTCTTTGAAACATAAATGTACACTACTAATCACGTGCAAATCATTATTAGTTAATTATCAACTTTATGTATTTTAGGATCAGTCTATAGTTATGATAAAAAGTTGAAATTTGATAAACAGACTAACTACTTCCCTTGGCCGTTGTAAAGAATAAGAATAACTACTTCCCTTAGTGATGTGTATCGAACAAAAAGTATGAACTCAAACCAAGAGCTGCTTCATGGCATAGAGCATTCACCTCACCCTTTGACATGCTCAACAACATGGGTAAAATCTAACTAGCAAATAACACTTCTAAAACTAAAAATTTCAACACAATTAGAGACCACGAAAAAGTCAAGCAATTAGCATGGAGAATTGGTCCGGTCCAAACCAAGAGCTACCAATTTAGGTGATTGTTTTAGAGACATTCTTAAAAATCATGGTTGAGTCTAACAAAATCTCACAAAACCAGTTTATAAGGTGGGGATTGCTCTCACTTATAAATATATTGTCACGACATCTCTTATCCAATGTGAGATTCTTTAACACATCTTCTTACGTCCAGGACTGAACATTTGGAACGTGGATATAAATGGTGAGTGACCCAATAACAGAAATTTGGTAGCAGGTAGTCCAATGAATCTTAGAGAGGCTTTGATACCACCTTAAAAGATAAAAGTGGGGATGTCAAACGAAAAGTTTGTTTCAACAATTCATAATTGAGATAAGATCCATACGCAAATTAACATCCTAGTCCATTTTTTCTCAATATTTTTATTTAGCAGCCCAAAGTACTTAATACAAAAAAAAAATGCTCTTTAGACATCCATGATTTGCTCTCTGGCACCCTAAAATGATCTTTTTACCCCTAGTGACAATTAACTATCATTTGCTGTTGAATTGTATTTGTCTGTCGTTTGCTGCTAAGTACCACACTTAACTATCATTTTAGACCTATCGATATATTAGGCACGGTTCACTTGTACCACAACATTAACTCACCACCTTCCTATCATATTCCATTCTAGAATTCAATTTTTTGTCGTAAAAAATGTGTCTGAAATCATTGAAGAATGATTGCTAGAAGATTTCTACACTGATTCAACGTCAGGAAACTTGTCATCATGGTGAAGATCAAACATGTCATGTTGGTGAACAAGTACCATGCATAGATATGAGGGATGATAGCGATAAAGGAACTATTTTTTCCATCATAATATGTTTTTAGGTTCGTTTGAATTGCAACTACCCAAATTGTTAGTACAAATTTAGTGTCATGTGTGGAGTCTTAAGTTATTTGATGTAATGTATAATATGTTGTCAATTTCCCTAATGTTAAATTGTTCTGTAATTTTAATTGTTTGTGTATTGTTAATGTAATATCAAATTGGTGTAATGTTATTGAATTATGAATGATGATGTTTTGATTATGAGCAAAAATTGTTGCTGGGAAAATTATTGTTTGTTGAATGGTGTTTCTGACTCACAGGTGTCTAGACACGGCATTTTGTATTCTGATTGTGCATTCCAATTTGATGTATTGTGTTTTCTCTAAAACTCATGCTTAACTGTCGTTCCTAGCAACGACAATTATCTGTCATTGCTAGAACAACTATCGTTCAACAGCAAACAGTAGTTAATTGTCGTTGAGAAAATTTTATTAGTTCATTGTGCTATTTTCAACCTCTACGCACCTTTCCTCAACAAAAAAAAACTCTACGCACCTAATGGATTTAGGCTTAGTAGATTTTGAACCCTCCTAAGCTTTTGGATCAAAATCTGAGCAAATTGTCAAGTTAAGCATTGTTTACTTTTTTGTGGAAAATATCAAGTCAGCACAACAAACAGATATTTCAAGGAGTTCTAATTTGGACAAATCAAAAATAGTTTTTCCAATCATTCTTATCAATAAAAAAAATATGTAGTCTCCATTTTAAATACAAAATGTCAATCCCAACATTGTAGAAAGGAATTTATTTTAAACTGTAAATTTGTCCTGATATACTTTTTGCAGTTAACTTAGATATCAATATATCACGTGAACTTCTTGTTAGAGACTTCATATTTTTTTAAAATACCAGAGACGTTGTGTGACCACACCTTTTTTTTTATTTTACTTCTAATTAAGGGTGAGCATGAAACAAATTATAATTTTTATTAACCTACTCTAAAATTTGGATCTTAGTTAACTTTTAGACTTGAACTACTTTAAAAATCAGATGATAAACAATTAGTAAATATAAATTTCATTAGTGTAAATTATGATCTTTCACACTATATAATTTTAGTTTTTCTTTATATTGATAAATAAATAAATAAAGGATACTTATATATTAGATATGTCTACGAATTACCGTAAAAATTAGATGTCTTCAAATAAATCAAACTATAAGATGGTCTTTTCTTATAAAAATTCATTCATGAAACAAGTTGTGGCAAGTGTGACTTAGAAATCTAATATTATTTAGAAAAGTGGAGGTTCACTACTTTATAAAAATGAGATGACTCAAACTCAATGACTTAAGGTTTGGTGTTAAGATATGATGTCTAATTCTTTTGTGTGATTGCTCTTGGCTCAATGTGAATGATACTTCAAACTCCTTTATGATCCAACAATAGTATCTGAGAGAATCTATAAATTCAATATTTTAAGTTTTGAGTGAAAAGTGGTGTCCAACCAATCCGAGATTTTAGTTAACACTTGACATATCATAACATCTTTCTAAAATGCGAGACTCTACGTCTGTGGTCCAACACCAAAAATCTCTCTCACTCCCCTCATCAAGTTGAGCTAGAGTTTTGATACCAAATCCTCCTCATTTGGAAAACTTAAAAATTGTATTGGATGAGGGTTTTGGGAGGTTTTGGAGGGTTTATATGAATTCTTTAAATTTAATTTATCTTATTATAATATTCTTAAAACTAAAAATATATTAACCATAAACATTAATTCATCATTCTCTAAAACAAGATCTTTCAAAAAAAATGTGAAAGTTTTTCTCATTTCTCCTTGTATTTCCCATCCTCCAAAGTCCTCTTTTCCCCTACCCTCTAAACTTTCAAACTAAGGCTTTGTTTGAGAGTTTGAAGGGAGGGAAATGGGGTGTTTTGGAAGGAAAAAAAAAAAGAAGGAACGAATGGAAGAAATAAAAGACATTGAAAGAAAAGGGTTTTGGGGTTTAATTTTTTTTATTCATAATACAAAATTCACCTTATTTGGGGGAACTCAAAAATTGTATTGGGAAGGATTTTGAGGGGTTTATATGAATTTTTCAAATTCAATCTTTGTTGTTATAATATTTTTAAAATTAAAAATATATTAATCATAAAAGTTATTTATCATTCTCTAAAAAATTACTCTTTCAAAAAATGAAAAATTTCACCATTTTTTTATATATTTCTCACCCCTCGAAGCCCTCTCCCCCAAACTCCCAAACAAAGCCAAAAGCAACAACAAATATGAGATGTTTAATGGCAACACCCTTCCGTGCTAAGATTATATTAGACAAATACGGGTTGTCAAATAGCAAATATGAGATGGTCTTTTTGGTATATAAATCATCACCTTCTTAATTGGGCCTTTTCATGTAATTGCAGCCCATCAAATAGAAATAAAGTATGAAAGTTTTGCCGCACACCCCTACATTTATACCTTGACCCCAACATTTAACTCAAATCACCTGTTTGTTACAGATTAAAATAAAAGTGATTTTCACATAAAATAATTTAGATATTATATTTTAGAGATTTTATGAAAAATCAGAATCTATTTTGCCTTTGTTTACCATGATAAAAACCATTTTTTTAAACAAATAATTTAATTTGTTTGGATACAACTATATAAAAGGGACTTTTTGTTACAAAAATTAGCTTAATCTTTTAAACCCTATTTTCTCTCTCCTCTAAAAAAAAATCTATTTTTTGAGAAGCCGCTCTTAACAGCTTTTCATTTGAAGCTGTTTTTAGATTATTTTTAAATTTTGATTTTTTTTTAAAACTGTAACAAACGGTTGCAAAACTCTTAAAAGTTATTATTTTTAAAAAAAAAGTGATTTTTTCCTGAAAAAATCTATAACAAACGAGCTCTAAAACTCAGTCTCATTTTCACTTATTCACCCAACTTTTTTAGGGAACGTTGTGCACCCTTTTTTCCTTCCAATTTTATTTTTCTTTTTACTGGTGTCGACTCTTACAACCAGAATCATATCTCAAAATCGACTCTTGCAACCGAATTGTTACCATAATCATAGTAAATTGCAGGTTTTTGGTGGTTGTATCTATTCTCTGAATCATTGATTGAGGTTTTTGGGTTTGCCATGGTTACTTAGAATTCCAGAAATTGTTTTCCAGTGTTGGATTCGTGGGATGGTTTACCACTATGATTGAAACTTTTACATTCTTTTATTGCCAGAAACTTTTTTAATAAAAGAAAGGCTACCATTTAAACTTTTTCCGATTCATGTTGTTATTGTTTTCTTGTTTTCTATTGTTTTTGTTATTTCTTTGCCTTTTAATCAAGTCATGTTGTTATTGTTTTTTAATCAAGTCATGTTGCTGTTGTTTTTTCCGACTCAAGCTACTATCGGGAAAGGATTTGTAGAGGCTTCCGGTATAGATTCTGGTTAAGTAAACATGAGTGTTCAAAAAATTTGTTTGAATTCAGAAACGTTTTATAATGATTTCCAGAAGGAAAAAAAAAGTAAAAAATGTTTAAAGTAGTTGCACAAGAAATACGTATCTAGGATGATATGTGGGATGAACTCATTCTGAATTGAGAAATGTTGAAAGTGATGGTGGAAATAGGAATTTTTGAAGATTTGTATTTATATATGTATAGGGATATAGGGTAAAATTTTCAGAAAGTATTTGTGAAAAGTATTCCTCAACATTCAAAAAGAAGACTAACTTTGATATTGAAAAATGAAACAATATTTCTACAACCATTTTTGCAACTCTCTCATAGTACTTTCTTTTTTTAAAAGAATCTATCATATTTTCATTGCATTCTTAATCTCTCTATGATTTTTGTGTTAATAATTACATTTATTTGTATATCTTTAATTGTTCCATAAATTGCATGACAAATGAACATCTCAATTGAATTTTTTTTAAAAGTTTTCAATGAGACAAAGAAAAAGTGTACTATGATTCGCGTATTAAAATATAGGCTAAAATAAGGTTTTGGTCCCTGCAAATATGTCTCGTTTTAGTTTTAGTCCCTGTAAAAAAATTTTGTTGTTTTTGATCCTTGCAAAATATTTTGTTTTCAGAAGTAAAATATTTTGCAGGGACCTTTTTAAAAATCAAAAGATTTTGCAGGGACTATTTTTTTAATAAATGAGTTCAGTCATCATGTGTCACGTGTGCAAATCATCACTAAAGTGGGGTCAGGGACCAAAACCAAAACGAAACATATTTGCAGGGACCAAAAACAAAACAAAAAATTATAGGAACTAAAACCAAAACGAGGCATATTTGCAGGGACCAAAACCATATTTTAGCCTAAAATATAAGCAATAAGTCAAGCACCATGGACTCTATTTTTATATATCACAACTTTTTAAAATAAAAAACTATAATGATTACATTCACAATCATCTTGATGTGGTTGCTTTTGCTTTACTATTTATGACACTTGAAGCTCCAAGATTATTTTTTTCTTTTCTTGATGATAACTCCAAAAATTTGTTTGTTTGAAAATTCGAATTCCAAATTATTCCTTGATGTTAGTGTGCGTGTGTGTATTTTTTTTAATAACAAGTAGTCAAGTAGGCTTAAAAAAATATTTAACTAAAACATACATCATTAACAATCTACATTATTATTCTTCGAACAGTACTAGATATCAGATTCATGCATCCAATCCATTATATCACAATCAAAATCCAATGTTTGATTAACACACTTCATACATAAACGACAAGTATCACACGGTTCATAAACGACAAGTATCACAATATTATATATGCTACATATCATACTCAACACAAATTAAATACCATACCATATCATAAATTAACATGCACGATGCAAAAAAATAGTCTCATACACCTTACCTACCTTTATTTATGATCAAAATAATATTCACAATCATAATACGCCGCACCTATATGGCTTATAATTTCAATAATAATCCAACATCCAAACCGTCCAAAACAGAAACAAAGGAGACAACACCATAGGAAGAACACAAACAACATAGTTTATACAGTCACGAAATTTTAAACATAGACATAAAAATAAACCGATAATAATAAAACACCATAAGGTGGTCCATTTTTGCAATAATAATTATTAGTTTCTTAGTTATAAAGGAGGTGACGGATGGGATCAACCATGTCTTCAGAAGTCCAAAAGTCCATGAAGCTGTTGTCCCAATCAGCAGGCATGGTGAAAGGCACAGGCTCTGGCTCAGGCTGGGCATCAACTTGGGTTGGGGCCTGGGCTTGGGCCTGAGGGATATCACTATCCAAGCCAAGGATCCATTCAAGGTCAGACATCTTCTGCTTGATTTCCATTTCCTCATCAAGCCCAAACCCAGACTCAGCTGACTCAGAGCTAGCCTGGGAACTGGCTTGATCGGGGCTAACACACCGCTTCTTTGTTGGAGGAGCAGTGACAGCAGCATCAGCAGGAGTGTCAGGGAAATTGAGCTTAGCCTTGTCGCCGCGAATGCGCCTGGCCGCGGCGTCATAAGCTCTAGCAGCTTCTTCAGCAGTTGAGAAAGTACCTAGCCAAACACGAACACCTTGTTGTGGGTCCCTTATTTCTGCAGCCCATTTACCCCATGGCCTTTGTCTGATTCCTCTGTAAACATTCTTACGGGCTCTTTTGCCTCCAGTGCTCTTCTTACCCTTCTCTATAGTTACCAAACTTTGTTTCTTCTCAGCATTGTCACATGCCACCACTGCATCACACAAATAGTACAGTACTCTATTGCGTTATCATCACGTGACACCTCAAAAATATACTTCACATTAAATAAATACACATTTAATTTTTCTTTGACCAAAAATACAAATTTATTTTCTCAAAAAAATTTATTTAAAAATTAATAAAAGGTTTATCGTTTTTCATCTTTTTGATATTGGCATTTCTTATGTATCTTCAGTTACATCGCATCTGATAGGATCATTGTATCAAATCATTGATAGTAGCAAACACGTATTTTATTTTTTTAGTATAAAATTGTATAAAATTCACTTTTTTAACCTTTTCTTTTTAAATAACATAGGAAAACGTGACCAAAACAAAATTGACATCTCTAGTAATTTTTAATGTCAAAAAGTTTAGTAAATTCTTGAACTTTCCTTACAACCTGTTCTAGAAACACCATTCATGCATCTAGTGCTATGTACGAAACACCCAAAATCAAATTTAATGGCCATAGCGTTAAAGACAATGAGAATTGAGTGAATATCAATAAAATGATGTCATATATACAAAGAAAATAATTAGACAAAGAATTGACCAAAAAAATTAGAAAAAAAATCTTTTTTTTAATAAAATATTAAAATTATCAAAATCAAAGATTAATTTAATTTTTTTCTTTTTTATTTTGATATTTTTTTCATCTTTAGTCAACAAGATATTTAATTTTTTTCCTCTAAAAAAAAGATATTTTTTTTGCCTCATAATATTGGGTGTTAAATAATTTGTTTGCCTTTTCAAAAAAGTGTATTTCACTTTTAAAATAAAAAAGAAATTTAAGAAATTAAATTAAATAGACTAAAATCATCAACAATCACTGAAAAAAAGGCATACCCATCATCATCATCATGAAGAAATTTGTTGACAAAAAAATTGGATAAAAACATTGGTATAGTGGTGGGGGAACAAGAACAACCTAGAACAAGAAAGTGATAGTGGTTGGTAAAGTATATACGTACCTTTGTTGTCTGATGAGAAGAATTTCTCAAAGCTAAGAGGTGGAAGCTCTTTGGAAGTGGGGGTGTTAAAAGCAGCAGCACCACCACCAAGACCAAGTAGATCAACAGAAGGATCAAGCTCAAACCATAGGTCACGGTCACGTTTCACACCAATGAAATCAGAAATGATAGCACCTCCACACATGTTTTTTGAGAGAAACACAAGAACAAAATTATTGTAAGATTGATGTGAGAGATAACACAAATGAGAGAGAGTGTAGGTGTATCTATCTATAAGATTTATATATAGACATCAACTTGCTTCTCACATACACTTACACTTTGTGGGTCCCATTTAAAAAATATGTGAATCTTAGAGGGTTGATTTATGATCAAACGGTGGTGAGTTAAGGTTTGATTACGTGGAGGGTTGTTGATGGGTTGAGTTTAAAGACGGTGTTTTGAGAGTGGTTTTGTGGTTTTTGTTTAGGATGGTTGTTTTGTATATGTAACGGATGTCAGAATGGTGCCAAAACTAAATGGCACAGAGAGAAAGGTTACACGCAGAGAGTGTGGCTGTGGGGCCACTTGGTTTTTAAGAATAACTAATAAATAAATAAAAGAAAAAGGGTTTTGCTAAAAGACATTATGAAGGTGTCTTTTAGCAAGTTATTCTATGAACATTTGCCAAAAGACACCTACTAATTTTTAAGAAGCTGTTTTTTAGCAAAGTTATAACTAAAAAGTGAAAATCACACCTTGAGGTGTGAGTTGTTAAAAGACACCTTCATGGGTGGCTTCTAGCAAAACCCAAAGAAAAATAAAGCTAACAAGTGCTTTAAAAACATCTATTAAGAATATATAAAAATTGTTTTCGGTCTTCTTGAAACTTAATTGATTTTGTCATGACAATGCATAATATATGTAGGATTGAAGTTCAAACTCCAGACACACACTTCTTCACGTTTAAATGTATGAGCTCCAACACCTAAACTACTTGTATTTCAACGTAATTTTATTATTGTCCTTTTTAAACTCATGATTTTTTTTTAATTTTAAGTGTCTAATCATCATTTTGCAAAATATAAAATAATTTATTTAATTTTTAATTTTTTTTTTACTTATCATCAGAATTACGGATAACTACGAAATATAATGTGATTAATTTCATTTTACAAAATATCAACTTATTACTACTCTTTTATGATCATAATTTTGACAAAATATAAGTTAATTTGTGATTGTCTTTTTATAAACTCAAGATCTTCTTAATTTTATGTGTTTAATGATCATTTTTCAAAATATAAAAACCAATTTCTTTCCTCTTTCTTCTCCTTATTATTCAATTCCCTTAGATATAGGACAAAAACAATGTATTATGACATAAATATAAGAAAAAATTTTATTCTACTCTTTTATACAGTAAGTATAGAAAAATAGTTTATTATCATCATTTTTAATATCTTAATCTCACTAATTTGCATATAAAAAAAATCAATAGCAACACTACAAACACTACATTAATGTTGATATTTTTAAAATAATTATTAGTTTTCAAAATTTAATCATATAAAATATATACACATATATTGACTATATATATATATATTTATATATATTGACTATATTTATAATTTGATTTTTGAGATATAAGCATATAAAATTAGCAAAGAGTGCAGTGTAAATATTTAACGATATTTTATAAAAAATAAAAATATTATATTAATGTTGATATTTTAAAAATAATCACGAGTTTTAGAAATTTTATAGTATCGACTATCCCAAATTAAAAAATAAAAAATATATGAATGAATTCCTTATGTTGACCTTGATTTCAGTGATAATCAATCATGTTATTTTTAGCCCATGGGTTATCTAATTTTTTTTTATTTAGAAAAAGGCCCAGAGTTATTATTATTTTCTACTTTTATATAAAAAAGAAAAAGTAGAAGTTATTGTAAAATAAAATTGAGAGAAAATAATATATTTGGTCAATAATGAAAATTTTATAAAAAATGGAAATGGAAAGTTAAAAAGACAAATGATGGAAATAGGTTTTAAACTTTGTTTTATGAAAGAAAGTGGGAGAAAAAAAGCTAAAAAAATAAACAAATTTTTAATTGATGGACATCTGGGAAATAGATATAAAAATTATGATATTTTGTTGTAATTGTATTTGATTTTGTAGAAAGTAAAAACCTTAACAAAATCTGTGAATTATTGTAAATATTGACAAAATAAGTAAATGAATAATTAAGGCGCAAATAAAATAAAATGATATTTTTGTCTTTTAAGAAAGATCCATAGCTTTCAATTTATTTTACACGCAAAATCATGCAATTAACTTTTCCCGCGCATGCCTCACAAGAAACTATCATTGCCTCGTCGTCATGCTTGTCAAAACACTCAAAATCCTCCTTTTTAGGCAAAAGAGAATTCTCTCCTGCCACATGAGAGTCCAATCCAATCTATACCCTTGATTTTCTAGGTGAGAGAAAAAAGGAGATACAAATCTGAATTAAAAAAAAAATGAAAATTGGGTTTAATGGTTAAGATCTCTACACTTGAGGATAATTGAGATAAATAAACTTGAGAGAATCTCCTCATTTTTTTTAGATATATGATTGTTCAATTGTTTTATTGCTTTTTACGTTTATTGTATATCATATTATGTGTTAGAAAATCAAATTCGTTAACCAAAAATTTTGAAATACGAGAGAATCACGCACAAGTCTCCTACACTTCAATTGTGTTTGGATACACGGTGCATCACTTTATTATTGCGTCCCAATGCACGTTTATGTAGAAGCCACACTTTTTAGCTTCTAGGAAACATGCGACAACGGTGGGGAAATTGGAAAACAAACAACACAATTCATTTGATAGAAGAGAAATACAAAAATGTGAAATCCACGAGATTCACCCACAAGTCTCACACGATTAATTCAAATTTAAAATGGTTGTGAAAAAAGTATAAGTAATAGAAAAAAATTGTATAGTTTTTAGTAAGAGAGAAGATAAAAGAGAATATACTTAAGACCATTGAGTTGTCAGCTCACTAATAAGAGTTTGATCTTTTAATCTTAAGAGACTGAGTTCAAATATTCGTAGAGATAGTTTTAAGATTGTCATCGGCGTCAATTTAGTTGATAGTAATTTTTCCATCCCCCTATTTTTCAAATAACCTAATTGTGTATACAGTAAAAACTTGCATATTAAATTATACTCCCTTCGTACCAAAATGTAAGCAAAGATTAATCAATAAAAGTTAAAAAGGATCCGTGGAATGGAGCGTGCTGCATCTAGGTAGAGGTTTCTTTGATTTCAAATTTGGATCCGTGGAAGATATGCGGAAGGTATGGGCTATGAGAGCTGTAAATCTAAAGCCAGGTATTTTATGTTTCTTTTCATGGACGAAAGCTTTCAAACCACGCAACCAAGCTCAGACACATGCTCAAATTTGGGTACGGCTGATGCAGTTCCCACAAGAGTGTTGGCGTAAAAGGACATTGTTCGAGATTGCATCTGGCTGGGGTACCCCCTTAACAATTGACGAGGCCACACTATCCAGAAGGTTTGGACTCTTTGCTCGTGTACTTGTTGATGTTGATTTATCTGCTAAGATATTTGAATCTGTTCTAGTGGAAAGTGAAGTCTGTTGGAACAAGGGTGTTTCACAAGTCACCTATTGAGTTTTGACAATAACAAGGTATTAAAAATAATCAATTGGATATGCTAAACAATTTGTTCAAGTGTGCAGGATCCATAATCAAAGTA